>ENA-OWND01000716-OWND01000716.1-metagenome-genome-assembly--contig:-NODE-716-length-22230-cov-22.358331_pt1 | contig 22230 bp, 20 predicted proteins | sample MGYA00245342_ERZ651119 | MGnify/ENA primary metagenome ERZ651119 (study PRJEB26857, sample SAMEA4031756) | metagenome | biome: human; feature: oral; material: saliva | place: Philippines | collected 2014... | reverse complement strand
GTTACGGTCGTCGTACGCAAGGCTTACGGCGGAGCATACATTGCTATGTGTTGCCGTCAGTTGGGAGCCGATATGGTCTTTGCCTGGCCGTCGGCGGAAATTGCGGTTATGGGTCCTGACGGAGCAGCCAATATTATTTTTAAACGAGACGAAGATAAGGAAGCCAAAAAACAGGCTTATGTGGAAGAATTTGCCACTCCTTACAAGGCGGCGGAACACGGTTATGTGGATTGTATTATCGAGCCTAAGGAAACACGACCTCGCGTTATCGATGCCCTTGCTATGTTATACAGCAAGCGGGAAGAACGGCCGGCTAAAAAGCACGGCAATATTCCCTTGTAAGGAGGCGTCTTGATGGATATATGGAATCTGTTCAGCCCTACTATAACTAATATTGTTCTTGTCATTGCTTTGGTTTGCATTATTTCAAATCAGAGACATATTAGAAGACTGGAAGCTCAACTGGAGGCTCTAAAAGAGAAGAAGGTTGAGGAAGAGTCCGTTCCCGCTATAGAACCTGCCATACATACGGAACCCGAGACTAAAACCAATGAAAAAGCCCTGGTTAAAGCTGAAAATGAACGGCCTTTAGCTATTGTAAAAACGAATCATGAAAAAGTGAGTGAGAGTGAGAAGAGCTCGTCAGGACCTATAGTGGAAGACGGAATTGATGAAGAAACCGTAGCCGTTATTGCGGCTGCCGTAGTTGCATGCGGTTATGTGCCTCTGGCTGTTCGCAAGGCACATCGCCATAAGCGGCGACATACCAAATGGATTATGGCCGGCCGCTTGGCAGGCATGAGATAAGAGAATAATCAGACCGTGGAGGATAGAATGAAAAAATTTAAGGTAACTGTAAACGGAAAATCGTACGAAGTAGATGTAGAAGAATTGGGTACGGCCGCACCGGCCGCTCCCGTGACCCCCGCACCGGCTCCCGTAGCGGCGGCATCCCCGGCACCGACTCCGGCACCGGCCGCATCGGCAGCCTCGTCTGCGACCCAAGCAGCACCCAAGGGACCTATTCCCGACTCGGCTGTCGTTGTTAAGGCGCCCATGCCCGGAAAAATTTCAGCTATTAAGCAGGAAAACGGTTCGGTAACTCGCGGTTCCGTGATCCTCGTGTTGGAAGCCATGAAGATGCAGAATGATATTCCTGCACCGCAAGACGGCACGCTGACGGAAGTTCGTGTAGCCGTAGGCGATAATGTAAAAACGGGCGATGTTTTGGCCGTTATTATGCCGTAAGAAAATAAAAATCGTACCTCTTATTCAGGCCGAATATGAGGTACGATTTTTTTATCTTTTTCCCTAACCGTAAGAGTACCGTTTGTTTTGTCACGTAAGGCAAGGAGACATTCATCGGCCTTATCTTCCGGAACTTCAACAGTCAGACTTACAAAGTCCGCAAAGTCGCGCTTCGTAATAACGGCTTCGAAGTCCGGGAGCAGTCGCTCTGTTGCGGATAAAAAGGAATAATCGGTTTGTAAATACAAGATGCGACAGTCGATATAGTCTTCAATAATCGCATTGTCAAGGGCTGTAACGGCAGCTGTGCCGTAAGCTCGAATAAGGCCGCCGGTCCCCAATTTAATCCCGCCGAAATAACGGGTAACAACAATAAGCGTATTGGTGAGGCCCTTATTTTTTAATACTTCCAACATAGGCTTTCCGGCAGTTCCCGACGGCTCACCGTCATCAGAGGATTTTTGCTTTTCGAAATTCATCCCCAGCTGGTAGGCGTAGCAGTTATGACGGGCATCCCAGTATTGTTTTTTACCGTCTCGTAAATAGGCTTGAGCCTCTTCTTCCGTTGTTATATGAACGGCTCTGGCAATGAATTTGGACTTTTTAATGACATACTCGGCGTAAGACTCGCCCCGGACTGAAGACATGACAGGTGTGGGCATACAACCTCCGTAGAAAAGAAAAAACATCCGACGATGAGTCGACGGATGTTTTTATTATGGTGGTCGGTAATGGATTCGAACCATCGACCCCCTCGATGTCAACGAGATACTCTAACCAACTGAGCTAACCGACCGTGTTAATACTGTACCAGTATACTAAAGGCGGTCGGACCCTGTCAAGTTGACGAGGAACGATGAAATATTTACGCTAAGCTTTTCTTGAATAAATAACACGACTTGAAAGTTGGGCCGATACAATACCGACAGACATGAGTACGGCACCGAGAATTTCCGATGATGTCAGAGTTTCACCCAAGAAGAGACAGCCGGCAATGAGCCCGAAGACCATCTCCAGACTACAAATAAGAGAGGCTTCCGTAGGCGGCACTCCTTTTTGTCCCAGAATTTGGAAGGTAAAGGCGATTCCCGTTGAAAAAATGGCGCAGTATAAAACGGGAAGTAAGGCGTTTAGAAAAATGGAAACCGTTAACGATTCGCCGGCCGGATACATGGCCAAGAAGTTAAAGAGACCGCAGAAGAAAAATTGCCCTATGGCCAACTTTACGCCGTCATAATAGCGGACGAAGCGAGACACGGATACGATGTGCAGAGTCCAGAAAAGAACACTTGCCAAGGTTAAAATATCGCCTATATTGGCGTCATCGAACCCTCCGTGGAAGGAGAGAAAATATACACCTATGAGAGCCACAACACAACCGAACAGGTGGGAAAGCCTTAGGGGATTATAAAATAAAAGGCTGACGACAGGTACAAATACTATGTATAAAGACGTGATAAATCCCGCCTTGCCGGCCGTTGTATAAATAATCCCGATTTGTTGAAGCGCGGCTCCCGTGAATAGTAAGAAGCCCAGAGTTGAGGTTGCCGTGAGCAATGTGTAGGGCGGCTTTTTCGATTTTGGGATGGAACGTATACGCGTTTTAAGCAAACAATAGGCAGGGACAATGGCCAGACCGCCGAGCCAAAAACGCAACCCGTTAAAGGCAAAGGGTCCGATAAGTTCCGTGCTGACTCGTTGTGCTACTAAAGCAAAGCCCCAAAAGAGGGCTGTTGTTAAAAGCAGTAATCTATATTTCAGAGGAATACCTCCTTCCGGGATAAGAACAAAACATTATAAGGATAAAGGCTTAAGCCGTATTATACCATTTCTTTGTAAAAAAATATGCCATAATGAATTATAAACATCACCTCATATCAAGTAATGTTTATAATATATAAGGTGACCGGAAATTTTATTTTTACTTACTATTCAATTGGAGTATAATATAAAAAATGCATAACATGGAGGCGGCAACATGTATACAGATGTGCTTTTAACGGACTTATATCAGCTTACTATGATGCAAGGCTTGTATTTTGAAGGCAAGCATGAACAGCGCTGTGTTTTTGATCGGTACTATCGCAAGAACCCCTTTTCGGGCGGGTATACGGTAGTAGCCGGGTTGGAACACTTGATTGACTATGTTGAAAATCTTCATTTTAACGAAGATGATATGGCTTATCTTGCCGGTACGGGAATATTTAAACCCGAGTTTCTCGACTATTTAAAAGATATTCGCTTTACCGGTGATATATATGCCATGCCTGAAGGAACGGTGGCCTTTCCGCAGGAAGTCCTCTTACGGGTAGAAACTAAAAAGGCTGAGGCCTTGCTGTTGGAAACGTGCATGTCCATGATTATGAATCATGAAAGTTTGATTGCTACAAAGGCGAGACGGGTGAGAACCGTGGCGGGAAATGATGTGCTCATGGAATTCGGGTTGCGTCGGGCTCAAGGCAAATCTGCCGGGGTATATGGAGCCAGAGCGGCTTTTATCGGCGGATTTAACGGGACCAGTAATGTTTATGCCGGAGCCTGTTTCGGCATACCCGTTTTCGGGACCATGGCTCACAGTTGGATTATGAGCTTTCCTACGGAATTGGATGCTTTTCGAGCTTATGCTCGTCAATACGATGATAACCTCATCCTTCTTGCCGATACATACAATACACTGAAACAAGGTGTTCCCGATGCCATTACGGTTTTTAAGGAATTGCGTGATGCCGGGAAGTTGCCGGCCCGATACGGCATTCGTTTGGATAGCGGTGACTTGGCTTATTTGTCCAAGGAAGCGGGGAAAATGTTTGCCGCTGCGGGATTTGACGATGCTATTATTTCAGCGTCCAACGATTTGGATGAAAACTTGATTAGCGGTTTGAAATTACAGGGAAGCCTGATTAATTCCTGGGGTGTAGGTACAAATTTGATTACATCTAAAGATAGTCCGTCCATGGGCGGCGTCTTTAAACTTGTCGGCCAGTATGAAGGAGATACCTTTGTGCCGAAAATCAAGCTGAGTGACAATGCGGAAAAAATTTCCAACCCGGGCCGCAAGAATGTATTTCGCCTGTATGATAAAGATACGGGTAAGATGAAGGCGGATATTATTGCCCTAGAGGGCGAAACAATCAGTACGGATACAGCTTTTCACCTTGTGGCCGACAGCATGCCTTGGCGGTATCGTACCGTTCCCGCCGGGTCCTTTACGGTTCGGACTATGCTTGAACCTATATTCCGTAACGGAAAATTGGTTTATAAAAAGCCGTCATTATCGGAAATTTGCGACTATGCGGAACGGGAAATCGAAACACTCTGGCCTGAGTACTTACGTCTTATCAATCCTGAGGAAATGCGCGTGCAGCGCAGTGCGAAGCTGTCTGAATTGCGACAGGACGTATTACGTAAAGAATCGGCTAACTTTTTATAAAATAAAGCTTATAAGAAAAGAGACTCGACATGTCGAGTCTCTTTGTTGTTAAGTCATGACGGGAGGCGTTTTCCAGTCGGCTAACCCGTTTCGTGCTGCAGGATTGTGAAAAAGAAAATGTTGAATATCTGTCGCTTTGGCATCGAGCCTGAGTAATTCCTTGTAAGGTGCCTCAAAATCGGCGTCGGCAAATTTCGTGATGACGGGAATTTGTCCGGATTTTCGACGATTATTCAACACTTCTCGCCCTCGACAGGAAGCTCCCAACAGACGGGCGTAAGGCGGTGCTTCGTATAAGTAGTCGGTTGCCGTTTCTTTTTCGATACCCAAGAGAGTATAAGCGGCCATTCGACGGAGTCTGCTGTACATATAGCGTTTAGTTTTGACTGCCTTTAAGCTCTCGGTCAGGGAAGTCGCGTTCTTCATAACCTTATGCCAACGATTTTCCAGGCCTTCCGTAAATGCGGCTAAAGATTGTAAGTCACTTTCCGTCAGCAATCGTCCTTGTAACAAGACGGCATCGTCATAGCGTTCATAATTTATATATTTTCCGTTTTTTATGAGATCGGAAAAAAGGGTGCGGCAAGAAGGCGGAATAAACGACAGACAGTCTTCGGCATTCTTTCTTTCGGAGCAAATTTTACGCAGCTGTGAAGCCGAAGTATATATGTCGGGACGGGCCGTGTTTCTGTAGACGACTTCCAGCTTTTCAGGTAGAGAATATTTCCTTATGGCTGCAGCATAAGAAAAGGCCAGTATTCCGTTGGGTGTTGCAAGAAGAGGAGCTGACGAGGCGTCGTCGGCCTGTAACGCCGTCAGTAAAGCCTGACCGTACGAAATACGGTGATTCAGTGCTTCTTTTAGGCGTGTTTGCACAAACTGCGATTCGGCTTGTCGAGCTAATTTTTCATACAAGGAGCCGCTGCCCTGCTCGCTGCCGCAGACGAGGGTCGATACTCCCACGGAAGCAGCCAGTCGAGCGGCACCGGCGGCGAAGGTCGAAGCATATGACAGGGCGTAAAGGGTCGGTAATTCGAAGACGAGATCACAACCGCACGATAAGGCGAAGGTCGTACGGTCGAACTTATCGAAAAAAGCCGGTTCACCCCGTTGGACGAAAGAGCCGCTCATAATGACTGTAATGACGGCTTCTTTTCCGTAGCGTTCTCGCACCGTGCGAATGAGATGAGCATGACCCGTGTGGAGGGGATTGAATTCTGCAATAATACCGATTTGGTCCATAATCTTTCTCCTTATCATGAATATTATATAGGCAGTTACCCGGTTCTGACTACCGTTTCTCCGAATTTGTTGCAAAAGGCGGCTATTAAGGGACTTATCTATAACGGATTCGGGTAAAACCATAGTATAGGTACAAAGAATGTGATATAATGACTCCAGTCTGTTAGAAAGCTTGTAGGTGATATGATGAAGTCGCTGAAGTTCATAAGTACGGTTCTTTTAACGGCATCCGTGTTGTCTCTTTCCGGGTGCGGCAAAACGAGTATTGCTGAAGAATATAGCTTCGGGAATGCTACTTTGCGTGCAGGAAATACACAACTCATGTTGTTTACACCTTTTGATCTCGTTTCGGAGACGATTAAGGGAACGGACCGGACTGTATACGGGAATCAAGATGCGCATGTCAGTGTAGTTGTTACGTATGATCCCGCTACGGGTCTAACGCTTGACAAGGCGACGGATAATGCCATAGCAGAACTTTCAGGCCATTCGGAAATTACGATTACAGGTAAGGAAACGAAGGCCGCTGTCGTAGAAGGCAGCAAAGGAAAAGTTTGCACGGTTGACTATACGCTTACGGCTAAAGGACAGCAGGTGGCCGTTGTCGAACAGATACTCGTGTTCGAACATGAGGGCTATATCTGGACCGTTCGCTACACGTATCGCCAAGATGATGAAACGGCTAAAGAAGTGACGGACTATATTTTTAAACGCTTCGGTAACCAATATTAATGAAAGAAGGTACATTCATGATCGTATTAGTTGTAAACTGCGGCAGTTCATCTTTGAAATATCAATTGGTGAACATGGATAATGAAGAAGTAATGGCAAAGGGGCTTGTTGAAAAGATTACCCTTCCCGATGCTCAATTGACACATAAGTGGGGCGATCAGAAAAAAGAAGTTGTTCAACCTATTCCCGACCACAAAGTTGCCGTTAAATTAGTTCTCGATATTTTGACGGATCCCGAAGTGGGCGTTATTAAGTCCATGGACGAAATCGATGCTGTGGGTCATCGTGTCGTTCACGGCGGTGAAGAATTCGCGGCTTCCACTTTAATTACGGATGAAGTTATGAAAGCCCTTGAAAAGTGCTCCGCTTTTGCACCGCTTCACAATCCTCCCAACATTGTAGGGATTAAAGCTTGCGAAGCTATTATGCCGAATGTACCGCAAGTTGCAGTCTTTGATACTTCTTTCCATCAAACGATGCCGGCAAAAGCTTATATGTACGGATTGCCTTATGAATACTATGAAAACGACGGAATTCGTCGTTACGGCTTCCACGGCACGAGCCATCGCTATGTAGCCGATAGAATTGCCGAAGTAATGGGTAAGAAAAAAGAAGATTTGCGCATTATCAACTGCCACTTGGGCAACGGTTCTTCCTTGGCGGCTATCCAAAACGGTAAATGTGTTGACACGACGATGGGCTTTACTCCTTTGGCAGGCATGCTTATGGGTACGCGTTGCGGTGATATTGACCCGGCTATCGTAGTTACGCTCATGGACAAGCATGGTTTCACGACGAAGGAAATGGATACGATTATGAATAAAAAGTCCGGGGTTCTCGGTATTTCCGGCGTTTCCAGCGACTTCCGTGATTTAGGGGAAGCGGCTGCGGCAGGTAATAAACGTGCTCAGCTTGCCTTAGATATGTTCCATTATCAGGTACGTAAGTTAATCGGTGCTTTGGCGGCAGCTATGGGCGGTGTTGATGTTATCACCTTTACGGCAGGCGTCGGCGAAAACGGCATTGAAGACCGTGCCGCTATTTGCAATGGACTTGAATACTTGGGTGCCGTTCTTGATGAAGAACGTAACAATGTACGCGGTAAAGATACGTGCATCAGTACGGATGATTCCACTTGTGCTTTGTACGTAATTCCGACAAATGAAGAAATTATGATTGCCCGCGATACAAAAGACATCGTTTCGGCTCGATAATTATCGAAGACGGTAGCTTCGTCGGAAGCTGCCGTCTTTTTTCGCAAGCGGAGGTACGTGTGAAACTCTTATATTGGGATATAGACGGAACGATGATTAATACAGGCATGGCCGGTATGCACGCTATTTACGATGTATTTCATCGACTTATGGGTGACAATACCGCTATTCCGCACATTTCCGCCGGCGGTCGGACGGACAACTATATTTGTCAGCAACTTTTGTATCAGTCACGAGGTGTCATGCCGACAGATGAGGAAGTCTTTGCCTTTTGTCGTGAATATGAACAAAGTTTGCTTACCTGGTTGAAAAAAACAAGGGAAAGTAGCCGTGTTTTGAAGAACGTAAAGGAAAACCTGGATTATTTTCATCGAGATCCGCAGGTCGTTCAGTTACTGATGACCGGTAACAGTCGATACGGAGCCAAGCTGAAATTGGAAGTTTTCGGGTTGGATAGGTATTTTGATTTTGAACACTCCGGGTTCGCCGAAAAGTTTTACGTGCGCGACGATTTGGCACGACATGCCTATGATATTGCCCGCCGTGAATGGGGTGAGGATATTGAAGCTATATATGTCATCGGCGATACGATTTACGACATTCAATGCGGTAAGGCTATAGGGGCTAAAACGATTTCAGTAGCGACAGGACATTACGACAAGGATGTGTTGGCTGAACAAAAGCCGTGGCGTTTATTTACGCATCTACCGGCTTCTGCGGAAATGACTCGACTCATACACTGAAAGTTAAAAAGAGGGGAAAAGATTTTCTTTTCCCCTTTTTTTACTGACGAGGCGCGTACATAATAAACCAGACACCGATGAGGCACAATAAAGCTCCCAGGCAATCGAATCGATCGGGAATATGCCCGTCTACCCAAAGACCCCATAAAAGAGATAAGACGATAAAGACACCGCCGTAAGCGGCGTAGACTTTTTCAAACGAAGCGGGTTGGAAAGTGGGAACAATACCGTATAAAACGAGGACGGCCGCACCGGCAATAAAATAGAATATACCACGTTGTTCCCGCAATGAAATCCAAACTAAATAACCGCCGCCTATTTCACAAATACCGGCAATTAGAAAATATAATAAAGAACGTAACATAAAAGGCACCTCCGTAGTATTTTGAATGAATTTATCATATTCTTTTCAGTCTGTATAGGCAAGGCGGGAAAACTGGAAATGAACGGGGCAAAATGATATAATAATAAAATCCGATACTATGCTTATAGATTCATCGGGTGGCATAAGTATCGGTTTTGACAGTATTTTCCGGTGAATGGTATAATTAAGGATGACCTTTTCGGGTATGCAGGGAAAGACGGTTATATCCGTCGTAACTCCCGTTTATAATGAACATTTGAATATCGAAAAGTTCTATGAAGAAGTGACGAAGTATATGTCGGACCTTCCATACGACTATGAAATTATTTTTGTAGACGACGGATCGACCGATGCTACCCCTCTTGTTCTCAGTCGGTTGACACAGCAGGACTTGCATGTGCGTGCCTTGATTTTGGCACGAAATTTCGGTCATCAGCTGGCTATTACATGCGGCATGGATCATGCTTCGGGCGACGCCGTTATTACTATGGACGGAGATTTGCAGCATCCGCCGTCGATGTTACCCGATTTGATTCAAAAGTGGAATGAAGGGTTTGACATTGTCCAGACTGTGCGCTTGGCAACAGACGATGCGGGGATTTTCAAGAAAGTTTCGTCCGGCCTGTACTATACGTTGATAAACGCATTATCACCCGTGTATATTCGACCGGGCGGTTCCGATTTTCGTCTCATAGACAGACGGGTTGCGGAAACATTTAAGCAATTCCGTGAGCATGATCGTTTCATTAGAGGTATGATCGGCGATATCGGATACAAGCAAACCGTTGTCGAGTTTGTGGCGCCAAAACGGTATGCGGGGAAGTCGAAGTTTTCTCTTCATAAAATGTTCAGTTTTGCCTTAGACGGTATTATGGCGTATTCGAAAACGCCCTTGCGCATATCATTTTATGCCGGGATTTTCAGCGGCCTGTTGAGTTTGCTTATGATTCTTCATGTGTTATACAGTAAATTGACGGACCAAGTTACACCGGGGTGGACTACGACCATGATTGTCGTGTGTCTTATCGGCGGTTTGCAACTTATCTTTCTGGGAATTATCGGTGAGTATATAGGACGAATTTTTGAAGAAGTAAAGAATCGACCTTTGTATTGGATAAAAACCGAGTTGGGTCGTCATAAGGACGACAGAATTTCACAGTAAAAATGGAGTGCCGAATCTCTATTCATATGGAGTACGGGGGAACCAAGTTTTTGGGGTGAAGCCGCGAAGCGGCGGGCTGCCTTCAAGCCTAACCCGTCAGTTAACCTCGGAGGCGGAGAGGAGTTTTTATGCGGAGATTATTTTCCAAAACGGTTGTTGCCGTTGCACTTATGGCAACATGTACTTTATCGGTAGGAGCTTATTCCGTAGGCTCGCAAGGTTCCGATGTATTATTAATACAGCAAAATCTCGTAAAACGGGGCTATAAAATAGGCATGGACGGTATTTTCGGTAATGACACCCGTCGTGCCGTTGAACGCTTTCAGGCTGACAAAGGCCTGACCATCAGCGGTTCTGTTGATGCTAAAACCTTTAAGACTTTGACGGGTAAGGCTATGCCTCAGGCGGCAGCACCCCAAAAAGCGGCACCTAAGAAGAAGGCGGCAAAACCCGTAACGATTCATGACTACGGCACGGGTAAGGCCGGCAAAGGTGATGTTAAGCACAATGCTTTCGGCAATAATGTGGTCAGCCAGGCTTATAAATATTTAGGGGTTCCGTATGTATTCGGAGGAAATACGCCCAGCGGTTTTGACTGCTCGGGATTTACAAAATATGTATTTGCTCACAGCGGTGTTTCTTTGCCGCGTATGGCGGATGAACAATATTTAATCGGGGCCAGTGTTTCCAAAGGAAATCTGATTCCGGGTGATCTCGTGTTTTTCTCTACATATGAGCCGGGAGTTTCTCATACGGGAATATATGTAGGAAATAATCAATTTATCAGTGCTACTACGAGCAGCGGGATTCACATAGACAGCTTGGACAGTGAATATTGGGGATCGCGGTATATCGGTGCAAAACGCGTTAAGCGCTAAGAGTCGGTCGACAGCCGGTGACAATGGAATATATATTATAAGACCGGCTTTTGACCGGAATACAAGGAGTGTTACTGCAAATGAAGTACATGACGGGTAATGAAATTCGTAAGGCATACTTGGATTTTTTTGAAAGCAAAAAACATTTAAAATTACACAGTTTTTCCCTCGTGCCGGAAAACGACCCGAGTTTACTTCTTATTGGTGCCGGTATGGCTCCGCTCAAGCCCTATTTTACCGGTAAGTTGGTACCTCCCTCTTATCGCGTGACAACCAGCCAGAAATGTATTCGTACGGGTGACATCGATAATGTCGGTCGTACGGCACGCCATCATACTTTTTTTGAAATGCTCGGCAATTTTTCCTTCGGTGATTATTTCAAGAAGGAAGCTATTACCTGGGCGTGGGAGTTTTTGACTGAAGTTCTTGAGCTGGATACGAATAAACTGTATGTTACCGTTTATCCCGAAGATGAAGAAGCTTATGATATTTGGCATAATATCGTCGGTTTGGCGGATGAACGAATTTTTAAACTGGAAGATAATTTCTGGGAAATCGGTGAAGGCCCTTGCGGACCCGACTCGGAAATTTTCTACGATCTCGGCCCTGAACGGGGATGCGGTAAACCTACTTGCAATGTCGGCTGTGATTGCGACCGTTATTTGGAAATTTGGAATCTCGTTTTCACACAGTTTAATAAGACAAAAGACGGATCGTATGAACCGTTGGAAAAGAAAAACATTGATACGGGTGCCGGGTTGGAACGATTGGCATCGGTCATTCAGCAAAAAGAATCGAACTTCGAAACGGACTTGCTGTTCCCTATTATGCAAAGGGTCATCGATGTGTGTCACGGTGATTACAATAATAAGGAACAAAAGATTGCCGTCAAGGTTATCGGCGACCATATTCGTGCCGTTACGATGATGATCGGTGACGGTATTTTGCCGTCAAACGAAGGTCGCGGTTACGTACTTCGCCGTATTTTGCGTCGTGCCGTTCGCTTCGGCCGTGTCCTCGGCATTGAAGAAGCCTTCCTGGCGGATTTAGTCGATATTGTTATTGACATGTATAAGGAAGCATATCCTGAATTGGCGGAACGTAAAGAGTTGATTAAGACCGTTATTGCAACGGAAGAAGCTCAATTCAGTGCGACTTTGGCACAAGGTTTGGAACTTCTAAACGCCATGATTGAGGATGCCGACGGGGCGGGTGTCTTGGCAGGCGAGAAAGTATTCAAACTTTACGATACTTTCGGTTTTCCTGTCGAACTTACGGAAGAAATTGTTCAGGAACACGGAATGACCATTGATCATGATGGTTTCGACAAGGCGATGAAGGCACAACAGGAACGGGCCAGAGCGGCACGGGCCAAGGTGTCCGCCAAGGTAGCCACGCCGGATACGACAGGTCTCGATCAGTCCGCATTGGTTAAAGATGAAAATGCCGTTAACGCACGAGTCGTACTTATCGGTATCGACGGAGCTGCTGTTGAACGGGCTGAAAAAGATACGGCTATAACGATTATTCTCGATAAAACACCCTTCCATGCAGAAGGCGGCGGCCAAATAGGGGATACGGGGTATATTACGGGTCCTTCGGGAAAGGCGGAAGTAACGGATACGAAGTCTTTGGCGAACGGCTTAACCTATATGATTGCCATTGTAACGGAAGGCAGCCTGTCTAAGGGCGATGAAGTCGATATTACGGTCGACAAGGTTCGTAATCTGGATATTGCTCGTAATCATACGGCAACTCATTTATTACAGGCAGCGTTGCGTAAGGTTCTCGGCACACACGTCAACCAGGCCGGTTCTTTGGTAACTCCCGAACGGTTGCGTTTCGACTTCACCCATTTTTCACCTATGACAAATGAAGAGTTGGCGGAAGTAGAAAAAGAAGTTAACCGTCAGATTATGAAGAACGTAGATTTGGAAATTGAAGAAATGCCCGTTGACGATGCTATAAAAAAAGGAGCTATGGCACTTTTCGGTGAAAAGTACGGGGATATCGTTCGTGTTGTCAACGTCCCCGGATTCAGCTGTGAACTCTGCGGCGGATCGCACGTCCCCAATACGTCCGTTATCGGTTCCTTCCGTATTGTGGGAGAATCCGGAACGGGTACGGGTATTCGTCGAATAGAAGCTGTTACGGGTAAGGCGGCTCATGAACGGGCTGTAGCCGATGCCGTCTTGTTGCAGGAAGCAGCGACTTTGTTAAAGAGCAAAGAAGAGGATATTCTCGCTAAGATTGAACAATTATTGACAGCTCTTAAAGAAGCGGAAAGGGAAGTAGCTCAACTCAGTCATAAGTTGGCTACCTCATCGCTTGATGATATCTTGGCGGCTAAAGAAGAAATTCACGGAGTATCCGTTACAGCGGCTTCCGTCACTGCTGATTCGGCAGAAGGGTTAAGAGATATGGCCGATATGGTCCTGGATAAGGTTGGCGGAATTGTTCTCCTGGGTGCCGTACAGGGGGATAAAGTCAGCTTTGTATGCAAGGTTGACAAGGAACTTACTAAACAGGGCTATCATGCCGGAAAGATTGTAAAAGCAGCGGCCGTAGCAGCCGGTGGCGGCGGTGGCGGACGTCCCGACATGGCACAGGCCGGCGGCAAAGACCCGCAAAAATTGGAAGAAGCGCTCAAGGCCGGTAAAGAGGCGGTACAAGGCGCAGGTAAATAGAACCGCAAAAGCTACTCGAAGGGAGAGTGGGCAAGATGTCAGTAAACGATAAAACGATGATTGTAAGCAGCAAAGATGATCAAAGTGTTGCTTCCATGATTTTAGAAGATGTATATAATTCGCTAAAGGAAAAGGGCTATAATCCTATCAGTCAAATGGCAGGATATCTCCTTTCCGGAGATCCGACATACATTACGAGTCATAACAACGCTCGTAGCAATATTCGCCGTCTGGAACGGGATGAATTAGTGGAAGAATTGTTAAGTTCGTATGTCAAACATCGGAATCTTTAAATTATGCGAATTTTAGGACTGGATGTAGGCTCTAAAACAATCGGAGTGGCTTGCAGTGACGCCCTGTTGCTGACAGCTCAGGCCGTAGGCACACTGAAACGTCAATCGCGACGTAAAGATTGTCTGGCTCTTGCGGATATATGCAAGGAAAAAGAGGTGCATCGCATTGTTGTCGGAAAGCCTTCTCACATGAACGGTGATAAGAGTGCGAATACGGAAAAAATCGAGCAGTTTGTAGAGGAATTGAAGAAGACGGTACCGCAAACGGAAATCGTTTGGTGGGATGAACGATTGACGACGGTTATGGCGCAGCGGCAGTTGATGGAGGCCGGCGTGCGCAGAGAAAAGCGTAAGGCCGTTGTCGATACGATTGCAGCCGTATTCATATTGCAGAATTATTTAGATGCTCAAGGAGGATAACATGTCTGAAGAATTAATGGACGAATTCGAGTTGATCACCATTACGAGTGAAGACGGAACGGAAGAATTCTTTGCCGAAGCCGATTCTGTGGAATATGAAGGGAAAACCTTCATTCTTCTCGTACCCGTTACGGAAGAAGGAGAGCTTCGTGAAGAGGCGGATCCCATTCTGGCTCGGATCGAAGAAGAAGACGGAGAGGAAATTTTCGTATCTCCTACGGAAGCTGAATTTGATGCCGTCATTGCCGAGTTTGAAAAAGCATCGGCTGAAGAAGAGGAATAATTAATAAGCAAAGAGGGTCATACAGCTTAATGCTGTATGGCCCTCTTTGCTTACAAAAAAAAGAGAACGGAAGCGGAGATTCCGTTCTCTTACATATGAACATTATTGACCTTGCCGTACATGTAATGAATTCTGAGGTGTTGTCGTACCGTCGAGTTTCCACGTATTTTCCAAAACCCTGAAGTTCAGAGATGACCATTGGCGTTGAATCGATGTAATCGTTTCATTAAGAGTATAAAGCATGTGGTTATGCTTATCATAGTCTCGTTCCGCCTGTGCTATACGTGTTTCCTGAGTTCTGACGGTAATAGTCAGTTCCATAATCTGCCATTGCAGGAAGAGAATATAAGCAGCTTCAAAAAGAATGAGGATAAGGGCTGCCAAGACGAAACGTCGAAGAAGTACGTCGTGCTTACCATCCCGGGCAGGGAATGTTTTTATAAAATCTTTCAATTCCGACGTCTTATCCGCCATTTTTTTACTATACATTGGATGAAATACGCGTTCTGTTTCGTACGAAATCAAGCCATAATTGAGCCGCATGAGACAGATAATGACCGCGTTTCCAAATAACGTATAATACATGGAGTATTTTGGGCTCAACCAAGGGACGAACGACAACCGATTCATAGACTCGCGGTGCCGACTCTTTAGTGGGGCAGAGACGACTGGGTAAAAGTGCAATGCCCAAATTGGCGACAACCGTCTGAATCATAAGATCTCGTTGGCTCGTTTCAAAAACGATTTTCGGCTGAAAGCCGATTTTCTTACAGTTCGTAATAATTTCGTCATGTAAGTTGAAATCGTCGCGATAGAGGACAAGTGATTCATTAGCTAACTTTTTTAAAGGAATGGTTTTTTCCTTGCTGAGTGGATTATCCCGGTGAATGATAACATTCATGGGGTCCTGGTCAAGGAAAAATGATTCAAAATCTTTTTCCTTCGGTTGCGTGCAAACGATACCGAGATCGATTAAGCCTTCCTGCACGCTGATGCCGACCTTTTTAGAACCGTGTTCATATAAGTCAAGTTCGATTTGCGGATATTCCTGTTTAAAAGCACCCAACAGGTTGGCAAAGACGGGGGCACCCGTAATAGGAGGCAGACCGATAAGCACTGTTCCTTGTTCCAATTTGAATTCGTTTTCGAAATCCGTTTTCAAATGCTCAAACATAAAAACAACCCGTTTGGCATGTGTCAGGAAGATTGCACCCGCATCGGTCAGCTCGACAGCCTTGGCATTACGCATGAAGAGAACTACACCTAATTCATCTTCTAATGCCTTAATAGTGCGGCTGATGGCTGATTGAGAAATATGTAAAGTCCGTGCTGCCTTGCTGAAGGATTTCTTATCGGCGACTTCTGTGAAATATTTCAAATGATGAAAATCCATCTCAACACCTCCTAGAGTAATAGGATACTAATCAAGTATACGTTTACAAATTTGCACTTTTTAATAGTGAAAACAGCAAGGTCGAGCTATTGAATTTCAAATTTGCAAAGCATATAATGAACGTGAAAAAAGTTAGAAAAAACGTTCATGTACTGGTCGAAAACCGCATGAAGATTGCCACTTCCGGGCACGTCCATATGTAGTATTATTATTCAGTATATTACATGATTTGTCTGATGGCAATATTTTTTTGGCGGAATTCAGCACCTTCGCGGGCTTTATACAAAAAAAGTATTGCCGCGACGTATATGTATATAATGTGTAATCTACACGTACATATGAGTGGACTGGACTGGTGGGTTTTTAACTTTGATTTCAATATATTCAATTATATATTGGTCTTTATTCAATAGTTAAAGGAGCGTGTTGTTTAATGAGTAAGTTCAAAACCATGGACGGTAATGAAGCAGCAGGTTGGATATCCTATGCATTTACGGAAGTAGCTGCTATTTACCCGATTACGCCGTCTTCGCCGATGGCGGAACATGTTGATGATTGGCAGGCACAGGGACTGAAAAATATTTTCGGTAACCCTGTAAAAGTTGTTGAAATGCAATCCGAAGCCGGTGCAGCAGGTGCATACCACGGCTCTTTACAGGCCGGTGCATTGACCACCACCTACACGGCTTCTCAAGGGTTCCTCTTGATGATTCCGACCATGTATAAAGTTGCCGGCGAATTGTTACCGGGCGTATTCCATGTTGCTGCTCGTGCCTTGGCTAATCACGCACTCAGCATTTTCGGTGACCATCAGGACGTTATGTCCGCTCGTGCGACAGGCTGCTGTCTTTTGGCGGAATCCAATGTTCAGGAAGTTATGGACCTTTCCGGTGTAGCTCACTTGGCAGCTTTGAAGGGCTCTTTGCCGTTTATCAACTTCTTTGACGGTTTCCGCACGTCTCACGAAATTCAAAAAGTTGAAGTTATGGAATTCGACAAACTCCGTGATCTCGTTGATCAGGATGCTTTGAAACGTTTCCGTCAACGTGCACTCAATCCGGATAATCCGGAAATTCGCGGTACTGCCGAAAACCCGGATATTTACTTCCAGCATTGTGAAGCAAACAACAAGTTCTATGACGCAATGCCGGATATCGTAGCTGATTATATGGCTAAGATTTCCGAAATTACGGGTCGTACATACAAACCGTTTAATTATTACGGTGCAGAAGACGCTGAACGCGTTATCGTATCTATGGGTTCCTTGTCCGACGTTGTATACCAGGCAGTTAACTACTTGAACGGCAAAGGCGAAAAAGTCGGCGTTATTAACGTTCATCTCTATCGTCCGTTCTCTGCGAAACATTTACAGGCCGTATTGCCTAAGACGGTTAAGAAGATTGCCGTTATCGACCGTACAAAAGAACCGGGTGCTATGGGTGAACCCTTGTACCTTGATATCGTAAACTTCGCTAAGACGGTAGGCCTTGATGTAGACATTATCGGCGGTCGTGCAGGTCTCGGCTCGAAGGACGTTCTTCCGGAAGATATTCTCCCCGTATTCGAAGAACTCCAGAAAGATCATCCGATGCACGGTTTCACTATCGGTATCGTTGATGATGTTACGAATCTTTCCTTGCCGCGTGCCGACAAAATGCCTTTGGATACGACCGGTCTTACGGCTTGCAAATTCTGGGGCTTCGGTTCCGACGGTACAGTCGGTGCCAATAAATCGGCTATCAAGATTATCGGTGACCATACGGACTTGTACGCACAGGCATACTTTGCATATGACTCCAAGAAATCCGGCGGCGTAACGGTATCTCACTTGCGTTTCGGTACGAAACCTATCGATATGCCGTACTTGATTGATGCAGCTGACTATATTGCTTGTCACCGTCAATCTTATGTAAAACGTTTTGATTTGCTTCGCGGCATTAAAGACGGCGGTACGTTTATGCTTAACTGTACCTGGTCTGATGAAGAACTGGATCATCAACTGCCGGCACGCATCAAACGTGCGATTGCTAAACACCATGTAAAATTCTACACCTTGAACGGTGATGCTATCGGTCAGAAACTCGGCCTCGGCACACGTATCAACATGGTAATGCAGGCTGCTTTCTTCGCACTTGCAAAAGTTATCCCCTTGGATGACGCTGTTAAATACCTGAAGGACTCTATTGTCAAGTCTTACGGCAAGAAGGGCCAGAAGGTTGTTGACATGAACTGGGCTGCTGTTGATGCCGGTGTCGGTGAATTCCATGAAGTGAATTACCCCGCATCTTGGGCTGATGCTGTGGACGAAAAAGTGGAAGGTCGTCCGACAACGGAATACTTCGAAAACGTGGCAACTCCGATTCTCGGTCAGATCGGCGACGATTTGAAGGTATCGGACTTCATCGGCCGCGAAGACGGTACGATGCCTGTAGGTACGTCCAAGTTCGAAAAAGCAGGTCCGGCATTGTATGTTCCTTCCTGGGATGCTGAAAAATGTATCGGTTGCGTACAGTGTTCCTTCGTCTGCCCGCATGCTACGATTCGCCCCGTTTTGACGACGGAAGAAGAACGTGCAAAAGCTCCGGCAGGTTTCGTTACGGCGCCTAAAGCTAAATCCGGTAAGGAATACGGCTTTACGATCGTAGTTGACCAACTCGACTGCCTCGAATGCGGTAGCTGTGCAAATGTCTGCCCGGCTAAGGCATTGACAATGGTTCCGAATACGGAAGAAGAACGTGCCAAGATGGACCTCTGGTATTATGGCACGGAAGAAGTGGCACCGAAAGCAAATCCGCAGAACAAGAAATCGGTTATCGGTTCGCAGTTTGAACAACCTCTCTTCGAATTCTCCGGTGCTTGTGCCGGTTGCGGCGAAACTCCGTATGTTAAATTGACGACACAGCTCTTCGGTGATCGCATGATGATTGCCAATGCAACAGGTTGTTCCTCCATTTACGGCGGTTCCGCTCCGGTTGCTCCGTATACGACAGATGCAAAGGGTCACGGCCCCGCATGGGCAAACAGCCTCTTTGAAGACGCTGCTGAATACGGGTTCGGTATGTTCGTAGGTGTTGATAAGGTTCGCAGAGACTTACTTGCAAAAGTAGAAGATGCCAAAGCCGTTGCATCGCCCGAACTTCAGGCGGCATTAAGCGATTGGGCTGCCAACTTTGCAGAAGGCGAAGGCACACGTGAACGTGCCGATAAAGTAACGGCACTTCTTGAAAAAGAAGCTGCAGGCAAGCCGGTTCTCGAAGCATTCCTCGACAATAAACAATATCTTGTAAAACGTTCGCACTGGATTTTCGGTGGTGACGGCTGGTCCTACGATATCGGTTTCGGTGGTGTAGACCATGTCCTCGCACAGGATCAGGATGTCAATATCCTCATCCTTGATACGGAAGTTTATTCCAATACGGGCGGTCAGTCTTCCAAGGCTACGCCGACAGCTGCTATTGCGCAGTTCGCCGCTTCCGGTAAACGTACGAAGAAAAAGGATCTCGGCATGATGATGATGTCTTACGGTTATGTATACGTAGCACAGGTTGCTATGGGTGCCGATAAGAATCAGCTCGTAAAGGCTATGACCGAAGCTGAAGCTTACCATGGTCCGTCCGTAATCATCGCATATTGCCCGTGCATTAACCACGGTATTCGTAAGGGTATGGGCAAGAGCCAGGAAGAAGAAAAATTGGCAGTTGCATGCGGTTACTGGGATATGTATCGCTACAACCCGGAACTCAAAGAACAGGGTAAGAATCCGTTCAGCCTTGATTCTAAGGAACCGGATTACAGCAAGTTCCAGGAATTCCTTGAAGGCGAAGTTCGTTATGCGTCCTTGGCAAAAGGATTCCCCGAATTGGCACAGTCCCTCTATGAAAAGACCGTTGCGGATGCGCGCGCTCGTCGTGAATCCTATGTCCGTTTACAAGCGGGATTTGAAGCTAAATAATAGACTCGACGGAGTTAAACTTAACAACCGTCTCTCATTACGAGAGGCGGTTGTTTTTTTCTATTGTCAAAAAGATAGTAAGGATGTAAATACGCTATGGTAAATTATAGTTTTCTCAAAAAAATAACTTTATTTGAGAATGAAAATGTGCTAGAATGAATTAACTAATTGATAGCTGTTATTTATTTCTTTAGCAGGCATATATGGACATGCGTTGGATATATGCCGAACCGTCACAGGAAGCGGTTCGGCAATTACAAGAACAACTTCACATTTCAAGCTTATTGGCCCGTACACTTGTCAATCGGGGAATCACCGATTCGACAGATGCCAAGCATTTTTTGTATGATAGTATGTCGTCATTATACGATCCTTTTCTTATGAAAGATGTTCGTAAAGGAGCTGGACGTATTCTCACGGCTATTGAACGAGGCGAGCGAATTGTCGTGTACGGAGATTATGATGTAGACGGAATTACATCAACAGCCTTAGTGTACCGTTCTCTTTGTGATTTAGGTGCCGATCCGGCATTTTACATTCCTGAACGGCAGTCTGAGGGATATGGCTTGAACCGGGATGCATTGGAAGAGTTGGTGCACGACAAAACCGAGGTAATTATTACAGTCGACTGCGGTATTTCTTCAGCTAAGCTGGTCAAGGAATTCAATACGCAGACAGATATTATCATTACGGATCATCACGAACCGTCGGAACATATTCCTGAAGGATATGCCGTCATTAATCCGAAGCAGCAAGACTGCATGTATCCTTATAAGGAATTAGCGGGAGTGGGGGTAGCCTATACGCTGTGTCGTGCTTTAAGAATGCTGTCCGGAAAGACAGGCGGTGAGGAATATACATCTCTGGTTGCGTTGGGTACCGTGGCGGATCTGGTACCTCTGACGGGGGAAAACCGAATTTTAGTAGCTGACGGACTGTCACGTATAGCCGAAGGCGATAATTGCGGAATTCAAGCTTTAATAGAAACAGCGGGATTGGATGCGACGAAAATTTCGGCAGGAAATATCGCTTTTTCCGTTGCGCCTCGGTTAAATGCTGCCGGGCGTATCAGCCATGCCGAAAAGGGGGTCTTTCTCCTCTTGGAGAAAGACTCTGATAAGGCAAAAGAAACGGCTGAAGAACTGCATGATTTAAATACACAGCGACAGGACATTGAGCGGACTATTACAACGGCAGCCATAGACGAGGTGGAAAATGAAGGATATGAAGACGACCATGTACTTGTTGTTGCCGGTGACGGTTGGCATAGCGGAGTTATCGGTATAGCCGCATCCCGTTTAATTGAAAAATACTATAAACCGTCTCTGGTCATATCCCTTAAAGACGGTGTGGGTAAAGGGTCATGTCGGAGTATTACCGGTTTTAATATGTATGAAGCCTTGAATTCGTGTAAAGAACTTCTCATTCAGTTCGGAGGACATGCCATGGCTGCCGGCTTTTCCGTTGCCCAGGAGAATATTGACGCTTTGCGAGAACAGCTGAACGAATATGCGTCACGGCATTTGACGGAGAAAGACTATATTCCCGTATTGAATGTAGATTCCGTGGTGGCAGGTGAGGATATAACGGTCGATACGGTCCACGAATTGAGCCTTCTCGAACCTTACGGTATGGGAAACACTCGGCCTCTCTTCGTTTTAAAAAATGCACTTCTTTACGATATTAAGGAAATAGGCAGACAGAAGACGCATTTGCGGATTGTTGCTGAAAGTGAAGACGGTTGTCGCTTAAGCGGTGTAGGCTGGTCGATGGCTGATAAGGCGGACTATATATTACGGAATGATGAAGTGGACCTGGCCTTTCAGCCGGAACTCAATACGTATCACGATCGTACTACGGCTCAACTTGTATTGCGTGATATGCGCTTAACCCATGAATACAAGCCGACCCTTACGAGAAACGATATGGTGGACATATATAAGGTTTTAAAGACCTATGTAGGGGAAGGCCGCCGTACTGTCAGTGACACAAGGCGGTATATGCTTGATGCAGTGACATTGATAGACGGGCATGATGTACTTACGGCCCTACAGGTTTTTAAGGAATTGGGGATACTGGTTACTGCGTCTGATGATGAAGATATATATTATGAAATGCCCGCTCAGGGAAGTAAATTATCTTTAAACGATTCGCCCACATTCAGGGCTGTCGGCTCGGGTTTATAAGGA
>ENA-OWND01000715-OWND01000715.1-metagenome-genome-assembly--contig:-NODE-715-length-22263-cov-7.486266_pt1 | contig 22263 bp, 22 predicted proteins | sample MGYA00245342_ERZ651119 | MGnify/ENA primary metagenome ERZ651119 (study PRJEB26857, sample SAMEA4031756) | metagenome | biome: human; feature: oral; material: saliva | place: Philippines | collected 2014... | reverse complement strand
AGAAAATCAGAAAAAGAGTTAAATTTAGGGAACATCAAAAACCTTTCAAACTAAAAGAAATTAATGTAATTATAGATAAGCAAGATTAATTTTTACTTATCCATAAACAGAGAGCAAGAAACCCCTTTAACAGCTAAGCCACCAACTTCGAGATGTGTTTTAACAAGCGTGGATAATTCATTTTCGTTTTTAGTTTTTTTGACATTATGAAGTAAAATTTGCTTACACATACGATTTTTGTTAGAAACAAAAGCTTTGAATTGCTTATTGTAATTAAAGTCATCAGGTGGAAAATTTGTTTTTTGAGTTTCAAACTCAACCTTATAAATATACTTTATTTCAGCAGTAGAAACGGCACTTAAAAAAGCTATTAAATCAGGCACGCTTTTAGCTTCAAGTGTGGAGGTAATAACTCTATTACCCTGCTGTTGAGTTATTTTGTAAATAGGCATAATAATCCTTTTTTAAAAATTTATGAACTTCAAAACAAGATCGACTATAATTATGGTTCATAAGATCATCATAAAATTTAGAATAATAAGTTAAAAAATCTGCTTTAAAAATAGGGAAAAAAGTATCTATATCATAAACAAAGCCACGACTAACCAGATCATGAAATTTAGGAGTATATGGACTAAGCCTAAAAAAAGGAGAAGAAGAAATGTAGGCATATGGATCTTCATGAGAGATATCTTCAAAATGACGAGAAAAATCATAAGATGAAAAAAAACAGAAATAAAAATAATCTGAAGCATCTTCAGGATCAAGAAGAAGATCACGGCTAAGATAAGCAGAGATTTCAGATGGAGTAGGAACATCAACAATACGAGTTTCACCAAAAGGAGTTAAAAAATCAGAACCAAGCTCATACCAAAAATTATTTTGTTCGTTATCACTAACAACATGTAAAGGAACATTAGGAGAATTTACAAATTTAACACTGCAATTAGCAATAAAAAATTTGGTATTAAAAATAAGCTTTTGTTTTTGAAAGAAAGTAGAATAAGAATTACAATAGAATTGAACAAAAGAAAGATTTTCTCCAGAAGGCTTAGGTTCATAAACACGATAAAAACAAGGATCAACATCAAACTTAGATGAAAGAACAGCGGAGACAGAAAAAGAAGTAATAGGCTTGTCCCCACAACACCCACACAAAAGAGATACCATTATTCTTTACCTACAAGGTCTTGACAAAGAATTTTTAAAAGTCGATTTGTTTCTTCGAGAGAACCAATATCTTTTTTCTCTTCAGGCTTATTAACGATATGATCGTTTAAAATCTTCTCAATACGAGCAAGAATAGCCCCTAAAGTATCAAATTTTTCCATTTCTTTAGCAAATGCGCTTTCACAATCAAGAGCCACGATTTTTATCCTTTCCGTTAAAGTAACCCAAGCCATTCATCATAGTTATAAACATCTCACTAAGACCCAAAACATTACCGCTATCATCAGTAACAAACATAAAATCAGCAACATGATTTAAAGCATCGATGTCAATTTTATCACTTCCAGTTATACGCCTTAGAACTTCTTTATCCTGCGGAGTAAAACGAGAACTAAAAAGCTTAAAAAGCAAAGTTTGATTTATATTATCAACCTTAGCCTTTGCATATTGAAATTCTTGATTTTTAGTTTCTAAAATATGCTGGCGTTGTCCGACAATAACATTTGCATTTTGTAAAGCAGAACTATTAGAATTATTAGTATTAATGATTTGGTTACCACAATTAACAAGAACTTGAGCAACACCAACACGATCAGAAAAATTACCAGTTAAAAAGCCAATCATGCGATTAAGCTTTGCTCCTTTAATCTTTCCAAGCTTATTCTTCGCATATCTACCAAGTGGAGAAAGTAAAGCAATAACACCAGCATAAACAACAGACATTATTTTACTAACTACATTTTCTTGAATTTGGATATATTTCATCAAAGCGGCGCTAAACATAATCGTAATACCGCTATTAATAGCATCTTTTAAAATGCCGTCATCCATACCACTATTTTTTAAACGTTTTAAAACTTGATCGTAAGCGACATTATAAGTAAGGTCTTCAAACATCTCATCGATACCAAGCTTTAAAATCCTACCTGCTTCAGATTGTTTTTCAGCCATTATTTAACATCCTTAAGTAAAGTTTTACTAGGTAATTCAGTATCAAAAAGGTCTTTAAAATTTGGCATAGGCAAATCAAAAAGATCAAGAGCTTCGTTATCTAGCTCAAAATTGTTTTCATCGGTATAAGTGCGAGCTTGAACAGCCTGACGAGATAGAGCTATCTCACGCGGCGAAGCCTTTGCGATAGTGTTGCCGTCAAGGTCTTTAATAGCAACTGAAGTTTTATCATACTCCGCCTTTTCTTTATAAATTTCAAGTGTTTTGGTAGAGTTTTCACTAAGTATTTTTTGATTTTCAGCATAAGAAGCTGGCAAAGAAATTTCAACAGGACGATCGATAGATAAAGAAGCATCAAGAGTATTTTTAACTTTGACATCAGCATTTAGCTTAACACCAGACAAACCATCACGCATAGCCTGCGAATAACCCTTTGTGCTATCAACAAGCTTAGCAGAGTTTTCAGCGACTTTAATTAAATTTTGATTATAAATTTTTTGATTTTCACCAATAGTAGAGATATATTTAGAAATTTCGCTATTAATATCTGCTTGAGATTTTAGAACTTCTTTAAAATTTACATCAGCAGAAACAGCCGAACCGCTACCAGCATTTGTATTTGTATGAGTTTCAGCCTTAGAAGAAACCAAATCACTTTCAAAAATACGATCACCAGTTAAAGGATTATAAAACTTTTGAGTAATAGGATCAAGCCAAAGACCATTACTATCTTTTATAACACGTCCTTTAATAGTAAAAGGCTGACTATATAAATTTTCACGCCTAACGATAGCTTCTTGATTTGCTTCAGCCTTACTCTTATCGTTTGTATCTACGGCTTTGTCTTCTTCTGTTGATTGAGAAGCAGACAAAGAAGAAGAAAGCAAGCCATAGCAAAGAATTTGCAAAATTTGATTTTGATTAGCGAGGATATTAAGTAAATTTGTATTAGGTAAAAAATTACCTAACTTAGAAGCATCAGCAGGGGCAGGCTTTTCACTTTCAGTTTTAGCAGATGAAACAACTTCACTATTTTTAGTAACGATATTACCTAAAACTTCATCCGAAGAACTGCTATTTTGCAACTGCTTTTCAACATATTTACTAACAGCGAAAAGAGCAAGACCAGCTACAACACCACCAGCGGCAGCAGTGGTATCAGCTGGACTAATTGTTATAGGCTTAAAATCATTTGAGTATTTTGGATCAGGCCAATAATTAGAATTAATACGAGCTGGCATTATAAAGTATCCATGTGTGGAGTATCAAGAACATTAGCAATACCAATTTTAAAATCAACGCCGTCTTCTTCTTGATAACCAGTTACTTCTTCAAAATTATTACCACCCAAAATATAACGAAGCAAAACAGCTTCTTTATATTGTTTTGCATCATCTAAATTTGCACGATCAAGCAAGGAAGCAGGGCAAAAAAGACGTTGCAAAAATATTTCATTTAATTTCGAAGAAGCAAAATTGATACTCCAAAGCTCATAAAAAACAATAATTTTAAAAGAACTCAAATGTAAAGAATAAGCCTTATTAACAAGAAACAAATTAGTAAAACCACTTACAGCAACAAGAGAACCAGGGGCTAAAGAAGCGAATAGATTACCATTATTATTTAAATTTAGAGATAAATCTTTAAAAGAAGGTCTATCACCATCTACAAAAGTGTCTTTCAAAGCGTCAAGCTCAGCTTTCAAAGTAGAAGATGCAGTGCCATAATCAACTTCAGGATAAAGCCCGCTAACATAATAATCAAAAGAAGGCTTAGAACCAAAACCACGAAAAAGCATACGATCACAACTAAAAAATTCATTATTACCATTATAAAGCGGAAAAGAAAAATCTTTAATCATCAAAGTATTAGTATCAGTATTTTTATAAAATTGAATACTAGAAGTTTCATAAAAATAAGGTCGATCAGATACATGATGAAAAATGAATTTTATCCGCCCCTTAGCAGTAGAAGCGTAATAATAAGGTAATTCGGAACCACGAACAACATCAGAAAACTGAAGTGACATAAAAACTCCTTAAAATAAATCTAATTTAAATTGCTTAATAGCAAAAATATATTTACGACCATTTCGCAACGAATAGCCGTGATCTTCTAAAAGCTTTTTTAAATTTGTCTGCTTAAAAAGCTCGTTTAATTCGTCAAAAGCAGAATACAAAGATCGACGGCTACCAACAACAATATCAGCCCAAACAAAGCCCAACTTTTCAGCATAAAGCCTTCTAATAAAGGGGCTTTTAATATCAATGCAATAAATTTCATCGCCACCACGCAAAAGATCACTTATTAAGCTACCATAAGCATTTAACTTCTTCATTTGACAACCTTTAAAGCCGTTTCAATAGGACGTTTATAATCATCATTTCTTATTTGAGAAATTGCAATAAAAAAATCACTTAAAGAAGCAGTAAAAACATCAAAAAGCGGGTTATCAACATCTAAATTTTGATTTTTTATAGTCTTCTCATTTTTCAAAAAATTACCTGCAAGCTTAGATAAACCATATTCATGAAGGCTTAAGCCGTCCTTTTCAAGGTCTTTTAATGTTTCAGTAAAGACATAAAGAAAATTTTCACCACTAACGCCTAAATTTGTATAAACCGCACTAACAAAAGCCTTTAAAGCCATTTTCGCTTTTTTGATATCCCTTGACTGGATAAGATCATGCATAGTAAGAGCTTTAAATTTATCATCGCCCCAAGTAGAAATAAAATCCCAAAATTTAAGCCGATTAGTATCAAGATCACATCTTTGGTAAATTTTACGAACACTTTCAGACTGAATAGCCCCAGCAGTTAGACGATTGACTTCATCGTCAGTTAGATCATACCATTTACAGATGCTAAGCCCTTGCGACCAAAACGCCCCTAAATGGCTAAAAATGTAACTTATCTCGTTTTCTTCATTGATAGGAATTAATCTTTTTATCGCTAGACGTCCAAATTCTGCTTCGTGTCTGAAAACAAAAAGATCGATTTTTGGATTGAAGCCGTTAATCTCCCACTTCGTAAAAATTAGAGTAGATATATTTTTGCTTTGAACCTGCTTTATCTTGTCATAAACCCTAAACATGTGCGGATTTTTACCAAAACTTACACCTTCAAAACGAGTAAAACGCATAAAATTATTTACATTTATTTCGGCAATATCGCTAAAAGTCGCCGAATTCTCATCAATGATTAAATCGTCATCATCTTTTTTATATTGATCGGAATAATTAGAAATTCTCTTTAAGCTTCTAAATTTTAAAAAGTCTTGTGGAGTATATTTTATCCCAGTTACATCAGTAGCTAGATCAAGCCTTAGCACGCTTACACGGAAATTTACCCCAAATATATCATTTAAAAATTTATTTACAAACTCATAAGCCCTAATATGCCCATATTTAAGCAAAAACACACTTCTAAACTGAATTTTTAAATGGTATAACCCCTTTGGCTTAAATTTTGTGTCCGAAATAGTGCAAAATATATCATCGTTTGCAAAATAACCAAAATATTGCCCCAAGCCCTTACTTGATACTTTGAAATTACCATATTCAAAGCCCAAATCATCAAGCACATATTTTTCGCCAAACGTGCGAAGATTTTGCGCCTGCTGTTTAAGCATAGCAATTTTATGGATAAAAGCCGAAAATTTAGTATCAAAATATTTTTCATCGGTGCAATTAACCCCAATAACTAAAGTATCGATACCTTGATGAAGTATTTTAAATCTATCGTCTTTATAAATCATTTTTACTACCCTTAAGTAAAACTTAGCTTGTCCCGCCTAACCTTGCTGATAGTCTAGGCGTGGGGCTAAGTTCTAGCCCCTATTTTTAAGCATTTGAGCCGTTTTTTATACTCTCCATTTTTAGCATTGCCGTGACAAAGCTATCAATAGCAGGGACAAATTTATTAAAAACTACAACGGGGGTTGAGTTATAAGCATCCTTGTAAAGTCTATATTCAATCTTGCCACTAGCAATATATACTTCATCTTCTTTTAAGTCTAAATATTGCTCTTGTGTTATTCTTGTAGTATGCTCGCCACCGCTGTTAAGTGCAACGAAAGTGACAACATAGCTATCATCCCACTTCTCAAACTCGCCAAACTCATTTACAACAGGGTTATTATCCTTGTCAAATTTTTGTTTGCCTTCAATCTTCTTAACTTTTAGAACCTTTATCTTTTGCTCGAAATAATCAGCGTTTTGATTAAGCGACTGGTAAATTTCGCGGTAAAGTGTTTCGTTTGTGCTATCCATTAATGGAGCTGTGCTTTTTGCCATTGTTTATCCTTTTTGAAAAAATTTGATTTTTTATTAAATATCTATTACCAATAATTTGAGAAAGATAAGCCTTGCTAATCTTTAAATGATCGCAAAGATCAGCCCGTGTTAAAGTTGTTTTAGTTGATAAAATTTCAAGGACTGAAAGAATAAGCTTATAATGTATCTTTCGCATTAAATAGCCTTTATCTTAGCGTTAAACGGAAACAAGCTTTTTAAATAGCGAACTATCGCACACATAACCGCAACGATAGCAACCATTTTCTTTTTACCATTAGCGATTAAACGATCATAACGTGCTTTAAATTTCTCGTTAAAACGAATAGCGCATAAAGCAGACATAAATAAAATACGTCTTATGTTAGAACTACCCATTTTATTTATCTTTTGGCTTTTATACACGCTTGAACCACTTTGAAAAATTCTAGGGCTAAGACCGAGAAAGCTAACAAACTGCTTTTCAGACTTATCACGATTAAAATGCAGTTGTGGGAATAAATTTAAAGCTAGGTCAATACCAAAACCCTTATTACTTTTAATAATTTCTTCGGTTTCAGGAATAGTTTTTTTAACAAGATCGAAAGCCAATTTTTGAAGCATAGATTGAAGCTTTGCGATCTCTTTTATAAGATTTTCAATGACTTCATCAACAACGCTATTTTTTACAAGTTTTTGAGATTGTTTAAAATTTTTAAGTTGAGTGTTAAGCTTTTGAAGTAAATTTAAAGTCGAATTGTAGCTTTTAATTTGTAAATACTCAGCGTTATATTTATCAGGCAAAATTTCACTTTTAAAACTCCTAGCATAAACAGCCAAGCCATAGCTATCATTTACATCAGTTTTTATAGCGCTAAGATGCTTTAAAAACAAAGAAGTCTTATATGGATTTGTAACGTTATATCTAATATTTAGATCAGATAAAGCCTTTTGAAGTGCTAAATGATAATTTGAAGTTGCTTCAAAAACAACTAAAATTTCATCATTTTTAAAACTATTGAAATAAACTTTAATAAGATCATAATTGTTAGGCAGTGTTTCAAACTTAGCTTTTTCACTCGCAACAGAAGTTAAAAAACAAACATCGATTTTATCTTTAGAAACATCAACGCCACAAAAAAACGCTTTTTTCATTTTGATACTCCGAAATAAAATTTAGGTTATGTTTCTTTCTTGTATTCAGTGTTAAACACTAAGATTTTCAACCGAAACATCAACCATAAGCCCTAAATCTAGGTCACAGCGTAGAACCGCTTAATTTAGTAACAGGGACTTATGGAAAATTTTATAAAATCAAAAGAGAAAAGACGAAACGAGATGTGTAAATTCTCTTTGATTTTATGGGAAGCATCATACAAAATTTAGTAGTCTGCTAAGGCGAGCGAGTAAGATTTTAAAATTTGCAAAACGAAAAGATGAATTTATTAAATTAGATCGCGGACCAAGCCGCAATCTACTATAGATAAACTGGGATATTTGTATGTTCTAAGAAAAATCTTGATGTTCCGCCAAGAACCATCTCCATTAGTCCGTTTTCGCCGTATCTGCTAGCTACGATGAGGTCCGCATTTCTATCATTTGCAGCTTTTAAAAGTGCCTCGCCAGGTATCGTTGTAGTTGCTATAACTTCAAAACTAGCACTGATATTATGAACCTTAAAATACTCTTCAAGTTTTTTAAGATTTAGCTCGGCGTTATCGCCAAGGCTTGCTTTTGAAGTGATGCACTGAACCTTTTTAGCGCTCTTTAAAAGATCGATCGCGCCAGTTAGGGCTCTTGAGCTTTGAGTTGTTCCTGTCCAACTTACAAGGATATTATCAGCCCTAAATTCACGCATCTTTCTAGGGATAACGATCGCATTTTTGCCACTTTTTAAAACAGCTGACTCAAATGTGCCAGTGATCTTGCCATCAAGTGGCACTGCAGCTACGACTAGATCGCAAAATTTACTCTCTTGCTCGACTATGGCGCTTCTTTTTCCATTATGGATCGTGAAATTTGCAGTGCAGACATCTTCGATGACCTCGTCGCTCACCTTTATGCCTAGCTCTGCGCAAATTTTATTAAAAAGCTTTTCGTTCTCTTCGTGCTCAACCGCAAGCTCAGACTTGGCTGATTTTAAAAATTCCTCAAAAAGCACTCCACCACGAAGCGTCATTTTCATATTATAAACCACGCTTGGATCTAGTTGGCAAGTGAGGATCTCCATGTGAGCTTTAAACCATTGTGCAACCTTTAAAGCACCGTAAATTCTTGGCTCGATATCGTCCCCTGCTCCTATTGGAAAAAGCAACTTTTTGTATTTCATCATCTATCCTTTAAAAATTTATTCAACCAAAGAGAGCGAAATTTTGTTTCCTTTTTGCTCGCTCACACACACTTTTACCTGATCGCCTACGTTTAATGGGCTCTTTATCTTTGAGATGTGAAGCAGACCATCAACACCGTCTTTTAGCTCGATAAATACTCCAAAATCAACCACGCTTTTTACGCTTCCAACAAACTCATCTCCGATATTAAATGTCGGTTTTACACGCTCTTTGTCGTGTTTAAACGGCTTTTTGCCAAATGAGCGAGAGTTCTCTTTTGAAGTGATAGAGATGATGTAGTCTTTTGCTGCATCGACGTTTTTCTTAGCGCCGCCTGCGATTTTGACCTCGCCTTTTTCTCTATCAAGGTCGATCGAAACCTCAAATTTCTCGATGATCTCTTTTATAGTCTTGCCAGCTTGACCGATGATATCTACGATCTTGCTTGGATCAACGTTAAATAGCTCAAGTTTTGGCAATACATCTTCGTTTATCTCTATATTTTTATCAGCCTGTGTCATTAGAGCAAGGATGTGCTCTCTGCCGCGTTTTGCTTGATAAAGCGCCTCTTTTAGCACTTCTAGGCTGATGCCTCCAAGCTTGATGTCCATCTGAAGCGCTGTGATGCCATCACTTGTGCCAGCAACTTTAAAGTCCATATCGCCGTCGTGGTCTTCAAGACCCATGATGTCAGTTAAAACAGCGTGTTTATCGCCTTCAAATATAAGACCCATCGCAACACCAGCGACTAGTTTTTGGGTATTGACCCCAGCAGCTCTAAGTGCGAGCGAGCCACCGCAAACGCTAGCCATAGAGCTTGAGCCGTTGCTCTCTAAAATTTCTGAAACGACCCTTATCGTATATGGAGAAGCTAGATCGATGCTTGGTGCAAGGGCACGTTTGGCTAAATTTCCATGTCCAAGCTCACGTCTGCCAGGAGCTTTAAGTGGGCTTGCTTCGCCTACGCTAAAGCCTGGGAAGTTGTAGTTAAACATAAATTTCTCAACCAAAGGAGCTTTTTCAGTTAGGATGTCATACATCTGAGCATCGCTATCTGTGCCAAGAGTGGCGACAACTAGCGCCTGAGTTTGACCTCTTGTAAAGAGGCATGAGCCGTGAGCATTTGGAAGGACATTTGTCTCGATGCTAATAGGTCTAACCTCTTCAAGCCCGCGTCCGTCGGCTCTAACGCCCTCGTTTATGATCTGCTCTCTTACTATTTTCTTTTTATATTTACCAAGGACATTTGAGATGACAGCCTCGTCCCAGCCCTCTTTTTGAGCTACCTCATCGCTTGAAATTTGTTTAGCGATCTTGCCAAGCTCGCTTGCACGCTCGCTCTTTGCCATTTGATTGATCGCGTTTTTAACCTCTGCTTTATAAAATTTATCGATGTAAATAGCGATATTTTCGTTTTCTATCTCTGGTTTTAGCTCAAGTGCAGCATCCTCTTTTTTATGCTCTTTAAACGCCTCTTCATAAGCGCTGCTAGCTCTTAGTATAGCCTTGCCAGCAAAGTCGATCGCCTCAACCATCTTATCTTCACTAAATTCATTCATCACTTGCTTTTGCGCCATGCTATCGCTTAGGCTTGGATCTATCATCGGCTCGATCGCTACCATCGGTATGAGCTGCGTAGTTTGCTGAGGCAAGCTTCTCATCTCGATCATCAAAAGCTCATCTTTTGTGCCAGCAACATAAAGATCGATCGCGCTTTGTTTTAGCTCAGAGTTGCTTGGATTGATAACAAATTTATCATCTATATAGCCAACTCTTACACCACAAACTGGGCGATTTACAGGGATGTCACTAAGGTAAAGTGCAACTGAAGCCGCATTTAGGCTCACAACTTGTAAATCAACCTCAGGATCAGCTGAAAGCACCATGACAACGATCTGTGTTGGGTATGCGTAGCCTTTTGGGAAAAGTGGGCGAAGTGATCTATCTATGATGCGAGCTGTTAGTGTCTCAAAGTCGCCTGGCTTGGTCTCACGCTTGACGTAACCGCCTGGTATTTTGCCAGCTGCGTAAGCTTTTTCGATGTATTGCACCGTTAGAGGCAAAAAGTCCTCTTCAACTTGCACATCTTCTCTTGCCACAGTTGCTAAAACTACGGTGTTTTTCACCCTTAAAAGCACTGCCCCACTAGCTTGTTTAGCTACTTTATTAAGGTCAAAAATTTCGACCTGATTATTGACTTCTATACTATATTGCATTATTTTTATCTCCTTGTTGTTTTTGTAACGGTAAATAGTGAGGGCTCTCTTCTAATATCGACATGATGCGCTCGCTCGTAGCCTCGATCTTTTTCTCGTAATACGAATCCACATCGATAAAATCAACGATCTTGTTTATCGTGTAAATTTCATCGACCATATCATTTAAATTTGCAAAGACATCAGTGGCTATCATCGGCGTTGCGTATGAGATGGATTTTACCTTCACATCAAGCAGCGTCTTTATGCAGATGAGTGCCGTCATGCCAGTCTCACACCCCTCATCGATCAGTAAAATATTCTTGCCCTTTAGCTCTCCTATCAAATTTCCTTTTCTATATTTATAGACATTTTTTAAAATTTTCTCTTCATATTTTCTATGCGCTTCGCCGTAGATGTAGTCATAGCTTATGTTAAAAGCTTTTATGAGAGGGTCGTTTAGCACAATATCCTCAGTTTCGCTAACTATCGCTACGTCGCATTCGCTGTTGTTTGGCGCAGGGATTGGCTCGCTAAAGAGCATCTCATAGCTTAAATTTAACCCCCTGCAAACCACATCAGTCAGGATAACTGACTCAAGCGACATGCAAAGAACTATCGTCTTAGCGTCATTTAGCTCTTTTTTTGGCAAGATCTCGATGAGCTTGTTAGCTGCATCTAGTTGATCTTTAAATTTAACGCTTGCCATTTATCTAGCCATCTTATTTGCTACTTGATGAAGTGGTGCTGCTTTGTGAAAAGTCATAGTGCAAGCCGCCCATCGGATAGAAATTTATAGTAAAGTAGATGCCGCTTTTCTTAGTTGAGGCTGAGCCATTTGTCGTTGTTGTTGGCTCGACATCGTGTTGATAAATTAGCCCGTAGTTCCAGCACTTCCTTTGATGAAGCACGCCAACTCTCCAGCTCTTTGTGTAGCTTCTCTCAAGGTCGTATTGCCAGCCGCCAATTAGGCTATATTGATGCGGGAGCTTCACGCCAGCGCTGCTGGTAAAGTAGCTATCTTTTGTTGCACTATTTTTAGCCTTGCTGTCGCTCTTTTTCATCGTATGGAGCATATTTATCCAAAATAGATCGTGCGTATAGTAAAGTCCGTTTTGCACCTTTTTAAGCTCTCTATCTTTGTGTGAGTACTCAAGCTTGTTATAAAGGCTAAAATTCTCAAACGGATATAGGTAGATGGCATTTTTTAAATTTGAATACTCATCATCTTTTGTGTAGTAACCTTGTGAGATGCTGTGTTTGACAACCTTTCTGCCGCTGCCGTTAAAGAAATACTGCGTCAAATAGCCAGAAACTTCCTCTTTGCTCTGATCTTGAGCTAAGAAATTTTCATACTCATTTAGATCTTTGTCATAGATAAACTCGTCGTCTAAATTTCCTTTTCTGTAGCCTGGTAGCAAATACTCAGCACCAAAATTTAAAGTGTGATAAAAGCTCTCATACGCCTTTGCAAGGTCTGTGTGAAGAGCAAATTTATGGTAGTTATTTACAAAATTTGCGTGTTTATCTTCTCTTTTGTCATCAAATGAATTTATCTTGTTTTCGTAGTTTATCCTTGAAGCGTAAAGGTACTCGTAAAATGAAAACGTTAGGCTATCATCAAACAGTGGCACATGCACTGAAGCTGGTAGAGTAAATTCATACTGAGTTGCTCTAACGCCTATCTTTCTATCATATCTATGTGATTGAAGATCGATTGAATATAAGATATTTGGCAAGACTATATCGTCTGTAAATTTATGATACTGAAGCGATGGAAGCTCTTGAAGCGTATCTTTGTTTTCGTTTTTTGAACCGATCTTTTCGGTATCTATGTAGTATTTTGCATAGGTGCCAAAGTAGTGATCGTCATTTGCTATGAAGTAGTTAAATTTAGAGGTGACAAGTGAGTCATAGTCATCGTCTCTGCCCTTTAAATTTAGATAGTCTATATCATTTAGCTTGGTTGCATCTATCCACATGCCCTCTTGCAGATCGGCCTCGCTAAGGTATTTTATGAGTTTATCTCTTTCATATTTTAGCCCGACACCTTTGTGAGTTTTGTTTTTTAGCTCAGCTCTGTTTGAAGTCTCGCTTTTTTGCTTGGCTCGGTAGCTGTTTTTATCAGTAAATGAACCAAAGCTGATCTCACCTCTTGAATCAGGCGAATCAGTAAATCTAAAAGCACCGTAAATTCCAGCGCCCCTGTTTGTCCTTATCTGCGGATCAAACTCCAGATCCCACTCATTATAAGGTGCAAAATAGACTGGTTGTTTGTAGTAAAAGCCCTCTGACTTGCCATATCCAAGCTCTGGTGGCAAAAGTCCTGTCCTTCTTGTAGTATCAGTTGAGAAGCCAAAGTATGGCAGGTAAAAGACTGGCACGTTTGCTATGCGAAAGACTGGGTTAAAAAGGTGCAAAAATTTACTCTGTTTGTTTAGCATGGCTGAGCTTGAGGTGATGCTCCAGTCAGGATCTTGGACGTTGCAGCTTGAAACCATCGCCTTTCTTACTCTGTAGTACTCGCTATCAGAGCTGCTCTCATCGCTTCTCATCCACACTTCCATGTCTTTATTCATCATAAAGAGTGACTCAAAAGCAGCGTTGTTGTTTTTTAAATTTAGCTTAGCGTAGTTTGAGCGAGAGACCTCATCTTTGCCCTTCATCATATTGACATTGCCAAAGAGCTCAATGACTGAGTTGTTTTGATCATAAACAGCACAATCAGCCGTCACAAGATACTCTTGCGAATATACAACGACGTTTTTGTTTGCCGTTACGATGCCCTTATCTTGCTTCACATCATCAGCTAATAGCTGCACATCTTGCACTGCTGCACTTAAACTAAAAACACAAACCGGAATTAAAAATAAAATTTTACGCATTTATCACCACTGTTTTTGCTATTTTGTCTTGCCACGTCTGCCTTGCAGGGTTTGAAAGTGCCCACGCAAAGCCAAGATAAAAACAAGCTTCACTAACTATCCTAAATATCGCCCTAACAAGACTTTGAGTTAAATTTGGCTTATCTAAAATTTCTACATTTATACACATCGTCTTTGTTATCATCTGCCCGAGGCTTGCGCCATAATACCAAACAAAAAATGTGTGATAGATGACTTTTAAAGCGACCACTTGCCAAAATAAATTTAATACCAAATTTCTAGCGTCATCATAGTTAGTGCTAGTAGAAAGAGGCTCCCAATAGATGATCATAAAAAGAAACGAAACTATGATCTCATCGATAGAAAACGCCATGATCCTCTTAGCAAAAGGGGCAAGTGAAATTTCTTCGTTTTGAAGCTTCTCTTCTATCTGCATACTCATTTTAGAGCCTGCCACGCGATATCTTTTCTAAAGTGTGCTCCGTCAAATTTGACATTTTCGCAAAGCTCATAGGCCTTATCACGTGCCTCTTTTATGCTCTTTGCAGTCGCCACGCAGACTAGCACTCTACCGCCATCTGCGTAAATTTCATCACCCTCTTTGCTTACACCTGCGTAAGCTATATGGGCATCTTTTACATCATTTAAAACTGAAATTTTAGCCTTTGGGCTACTTTTATAAGGATAATTTTTGCTAGACATCACGACACCAACAGCAAATTCATCTTTTAAACTGATAGGCTTTAGCTCGCCTTTTGCAGCATTTAGTAAAATTTCACTCAAATTTCCGTCGATTAATGGCATCAAGACCTCGCACTCAGGATCGCCAAATCTCACGTTAAACTCAAGCACATAAGGCTCATTTTTCACGATCATCAGCCCCACAAAAAGCACTCCACAAAACGGACTGCCCTCGTTTTTCATCCCTTTTAACGTAGGTTTTACAACCTCTTCTTCGACTCTTTTTATCAGCTCTTTTGAAGCAAGCGGACTTGGAGCGTAAGCGCCCATGCCGCCAGTATTTGGACCCTCGTCGTTATCAAGCAGGCGTTTGTGGTCTTGCGCCACTGGCAAGCTTACAAAATTTTCGCCGTCACAAATGGCAAAAAAGCTTAACTCAAAGCCGTCTAAAAACTCTTCAACCACCACAAATTTACCAGCATCACCAAAGCTAGCTCCACTTAGCATATCGCTAACTGCCTCTTTGGCTTCTTCTTTGGAATTTGCGATGATCACGCCTTTTCCAGCGCAAAGTCCATCAGCCTTTACAACCATCGGAGCGCTTAGGGTATCAATAAATTTAAATGCTTTTTCTTTGTCGTCTGTGTTTAAATATTTTGCAGTTTTTATATTATTTCTAGCTAAAAAGTCCTTCATATAGGCCTTGCTAGCCTCAAGTCTAGCTGCTGCTTTGCTTGGTCCAAAGATGAGCAAACCCTCTTTTTTAAAGATATCTACCACGCCTTCGCTAAGAGGTGCTTCGGGTCCCACGATAGTTAGCTCGATACTATTTTTTTTGGCAAAATTTGCTAGCTCATGAAAGTCTTTTATGTTTAAATTCTCACCAAGGCGTGAGGTCGCACCATTTCCGGGCGCAAAGTATAAATTTATATTTTTTTCGCTTTTTAGTTTTAGAGCAATGGCGTATTCGCGGCCGCCACTTCCTATTATGAGAATGTTCATATTATCTCCGTAAATTTAAAAACCCAAGTGGGCGTCGCATAGAAGAGTGGCCCATAAACAAAGCCAATCTTGCAAATAGATGGATACCAAAAGGTTGCAACTTCTCGCTGTTTAAGGCTCAAACGAAGCCACATCGCAAGGCACCCATACCTTTTCGCTAACAAAAAAGTGTTGGACCCCGTAAAATGCTGACTCGCTTCACTCAGGCAATAAAATTATATAAATTCTTTGCTTAAAGTAACGTTTTGGCAAGTGCGATACAAGCGTTTATATCTTGACTTTGACTAACAAGTGGCTTTGTAAAATTTAGCTCTTTTGCAGTGACCTTTCCGATGCTTATCGTCTGATAGCTCTCGTCCCAGCCAAAATTAGTAAGAAAATTTCTCACATTTATCGGAGATGCGAATATCAAAATGCTATTTTTTGGCGGTTTTAGCTCCATTTTGCAATGGTTTAAGACATTTTCATAGGCGATGATCGCCTTTATATTTACGCCGCCATCTTGTAAAATTTCTAAGAAATTTGAAGCGCTATCTTTGCCCTTTAGATAAAGAACCTTTTTACCCTTTAAAAGTGGCAAAATTTCTCTTGCAAAGTCATCTCCATGAGCATTTTGCCCAGTGTAAATTTCACTAAAACCAAACTCTCTTGCAGATGTTGCGCAACTATTTGCGATAGCAAAAACTGGCAAATTTACACATGAAATGCCATTAAATTTTAAAGCCTTAAAGGCATTTTTGGAGGTTGCCACAAGCGCGTCAAATTCGCTTAAATTTATCTCAAATTTCAAAAACTCTATCTTGCTAACGCTTAAATTTACAACGCTCTCATCAGCCGTCTTTGTGTTTGAGACAAGATAAATTTTACGCAACTCTTTTTAGCCCTAAAAATGAGATAAAAGCAAGCACGCTGCAAGCTAAAATAGCTATTGAAGTCGAGTAAAAAATGTCACCAAGGCCAACCAGTGGTGAGATGATGCCGCCTAAGAAAAATGGGCAAAATCCAAGCACCGCTGAGGCTGAGCCAGCGTACTCTCTGCCCTCATTCATCGCAAGTGATGAGGCTGTTGGTAAGATAAAGCCAGTAAAGAGCAAAAGCAAGAAAAATGCGATGATAACGCCGATCACTTCAAATTTAAAGCAAAGCACAAACGCTATAAAAATGCTAGCAAACAAGGTGCCAAAAAGCCCAGTTTTTAGCGCTTTTCGTTCATTTAGCAAGCTTGCAAGCCTAGCACCTATGACGATGGCTAGGCCATTTGCCGCAAAGCAAAAGCTGTAGCTTACTGGGCTTAGCAAGTAAAACTCTTGTAAGATAAAAGAAGATGCCGCGATATAGGCAAACATCGCAGCCATCGTAAATGTCTGGATCGCAATAAATAGCATAAATTTCTTTTTTCTTAAAATTTTGCCAAAGACGCTGTAGGTCTGAAGCAAAGGCACTTTTAGGCGGTTAGCAGGGCTTAGGCTCTCTTTGAAGTAAAAATTTGCGATAAATAGCAAAATGCCGATGATCGTTAGCGCCATAAAGATGCCGCGCCAGTCGGTAAATTTAAGTAGCAAGCTGCCGCCTATGGGCGAAAATATCGGAGCAAGACCATTTACAACCATCATCAAACTAAAAAATTTAGTCATCTCGTGACCCTTGTAAAGGTCGCTCACAACGGCTCTTGAGATAACCAGACTGCCCGCACTTGCAAGCCCTTGGATGATGCGCATAAAGATAAAAAACTGGATATTTTGCGCAAAAAATATAAAAATCGTGCTTATCGTGTAGATGATGAGCGAGATGGTAAGTGGCGTTTTTCGTCCGAATTTATCGCTGATTGGGCCAACTATTAGCTGGCCTATCGCAAGGCCTGCCATCGAGGTTGTAAGGGTTAGCTGGGTTGCTGAAACGCTTGTGCCAAACCACTCAGTTATGGCTGGCAGTGCTGGCAGGTAAAGGTCTGTGACAAATGGTCCAAAAGCTGAAAGCGCGCCCAAAAATAGTAGTAAAAATAGTTTGGAATTTTCTTTTTTCATAGCTCTTCTTTAAATTTTAAAGGGATTATATTATGACTTTGCTTTTTGGGTTATTAAGGGTAAATTTAATGTGATTTATAAAAGAGAAAAGCCCTAAAATAGGGCTTATTTTTACATTTTGTCTTTTGTGACGATTAGAAGCATTTTGAATTTGTCTTTCACTTTTAGGCCGTGTGGGATCTTGCCTGGAAGCACGATGCTATCGCCCTTTACTAGATGAAAGCTCTCATCAGCTATCTTTAAATCAAGCTCGCCATCAAGCGCGATAAGTAGCGCATCGCCAGGGGCAGCGTGAGTTGAGAGCTCTTGGTCTTTGTCAAAACTAAGCAGCGACATCGAGCCATTTTCGTTTTTGACAAGCGTCTTGCTAACTATCTTGCCACTCTCGTAGCTAACGGCATCTGCGAGGCTAAAAACACTCGCCTTGTCTAAATGATCTATCATAACATTCTCCTTAAAATCTATTAGTAAATATTTTGTCTTCTTTGTAAATTTGAGCTTTCGCCAGGTTTTTGCCTCGATAAGGCAGGCTTCATCGCGCCCAAGCTTCATCTGCTTTTCGCCGTATTCAAGCTGCGCTTCGCCGTCTATGACGAAGGCAAGGCTATCTATAAAAAGCATCTCGTGATCAAGCTCCTCGCCCTCGTCAAATGCGTATACACAGGCGCTTGCGTTTTTATTTTGAAAGAGCCTTTTGCTAACGACGCTTTTTTCAACTATCTTTGTGTCTTTGTCAAGATTATAAATTTTGCTCAAGTTGTATCCTTTTTTGCGAAGGATTATAATGCAAGTTTTGATAACAGTTCTTAACTTATGTTAAGGAATTTGACTATTTTAGTCCTTTTTTTAGCTTTCTTATCAAAAATCTAGCAGGGTGTAGCTCAAAAAATAGCGACCTTTCTATGCAAAGTGGGCGAGCAAGCACAAGATCCGTTATCAAATTTGCTCCAAGTATCGCTGTGCCAAGGCCACGTGAGCCGTGAGCGAAATTTACAAAGAGATTTTTTTCGTAGCTTGCTTTCGGGTTATTATCTTTATTTTTACTCCAAAATAGCCCTTTGTAGTTTTGCTTGTAAAACTCCTCGTCGTGCAAAGCGCCGATTATCGGAAATCTATCTCCGCTATAACTTCTATATCCCACACGTGAGCCGATGATGGTTGCTTCTCTAGTGTCAAAAAACTCGCTCACATCGCTTAAATTTTTAGCATTATCCTCATCTTTAGGCGTGTCACAAATTTCATTTCTAGCGTAGGTTGCGCCGATGACTTGCACCCCTTTTACAGCTGGGCAGATGTAGCCTTTTGCGCTTAGTGGTAGCTCATTTTTTAGCACTGGTTTTAGGTGCGTGACTTGACCTCTGACGCTGCTTATTTGCATGTCGTAGTCTTTAAAAATTTCGCTACTTTTGCTGCCTGTGCAAAAGACCAAGATATCAGCCTCCAAGCTTTTTTTATTTTTAAATTTAACGCTTATCTTGCCATTTTGCAGGTGCGTCCTGCTCTCATACTCATGGTTAAATAAAATTTCAAAGTTGCTTGATAGAAATTTACAAATTTCTCTTGGTCTAGCATAAGCCGCCTCTTTTATAAATATCCCAGGATATGGCTTTAAGCTCTCATCAAATTTAAAAAGATCCTCCGCATTTTGATCCTGCCACGATGCGTATCTTTTAACAAGCTCATCATCAAACGCATAGTCGATGCAGCCATTAAATTTGATGAGACTTTTTGGCAAATTTGCCTTGTAAAATCTCACTGCTTGCAAAAACGCATTTATGTGCATGCGGCCTAAATTTACCCCAGGCTTCGTAACTAGTGGCATCAAGGCGCCGCAGTGATTACCTGAGCCATTTGTCGCGACCTCGCTCTTTGCCTCGGCGATCACCACTTTAAAGCCATTTTTGGCTAACTCCCCAGCGGTGGCAAGCCCAGCCACACCTGCTCCTATAACAAGCGCTGTTTTGCCTTTTACGCTGGCGACTGGCTCACACCTCGCAAACCAAGCGTCCTTTAAATTTTCATCCTTTTTCTCTAGCACGGCGCTGCTCATCTGGCGTTTTCTAGCGTAGCCCTCTTTTAGGCTCAGAAAAAAGCCAGCATTTTTTAGCCCATCTTTTACCATTTTTGCGCACGAGTAAGTTCTAACTATGGTGCCAACCCTGCTTAGCCTTGCGATCTCTTTGAAGACGTCCTCGCTCCAGATCGAGCCATTTTTACTTGGGGCAAAGCCGTCTAAAAACCAGATATCAGCGCTAAAATCAAGCTCAGGCAAAATTTGATCTGCCTCGCCGTAGCAAAGATCAAGGGTGATATTTGGCGCAAAATTTATGCGGTGTATGCCTGAGATTAGCGGTGGATAGAGCGAAACTAGCTTTTTAGCATAAGCTTTAAAAATGCCTAAATTTTCATAAATTTTTAAAAGATCTTCTTTTTTAATAGGGCTTTTTTCAATGCTAACGAAGTGAAGTTTTTTAGAGCTAGCTTTAAATTTCTTACAAAGTGTGAAGAAATTTAGCCCAGCGCCAAAGCCAGTCTCAGCGACTATGAAGCTATCTTTGCTCTGCCAAATTTCATCAAGTGCGCTCGCAAAGACAAATTCGCTCTCAAGCCAGGGCTTGTCGGTGTTAAAGTAGATATCGCCAAACTCTTCGTTAAATGGAATTTGCCCTTTAAAGCTTAAATTTGCATTTTTCATCTATTTTTTGCGAAATATCCATCTATGCCGTTTGCGATGCCGTTTGCAAGGGCTTTTTGATAGGCCTCGTCAAAGAGTTTTTCGCCCTCGACTGGATGCGTGATGTAGCCGATCTCGACAAGAACTGCCGGCATAAGAGCGCCAACGAGCACCCAAAATGGCGCCTCTCGCACGCTGCCGTCGCTGGCTGCATAGACCTTTCTAGCGCTTGCTAAAATTTCTTTTTGGATGTCGATGCCAAGCTTGTTTGAGGCGATGATCTTCTCGCGGTTTAGCACGTTTAGAAACGTTTGCTGCGAAAAGTAGTTCATCTCTTCGATGTCTGATTTGTTTTCAAGTGCGGCTGCGTTTTTGCTGCGCTCGCTCCTTGCAGGCGATAAGAAAAAGGTTTCGATGCCGTGCATGCTCTTTGCTTTAGCAGCGTTTGGAGCGGCGTTTGCGTGGATGGAGACAAAGAGGTCAGCCATCTTGTCGTTTGCAAATTTTGTTCTTGATCTTAAATTTATAAAAACGTCAGTTGATCTGGTGAAATAGACCTTGTAGCCACGAGATTTTAGTATCTCGCCAAGCTTTTTGGCTACACCTAAAACGGCTGTTTTTTCTTTTAAACTGCCATTTACTGCGCCAGGGTCTGTGCCACCATGCCCTGGGTCGATGACGATCGTTTTGTTGCGTGAAAATTTACCCGCAGCAACTGGAGGCAAAGGCTCTTCTACTGGCTCACTCTGTGCTGGCTCAGACTTTAAATTTGGCTCTACTGCGCTTTGTGCTGGCTTTTCATTTTTATTTTTAAGCTTATGAAGTGGTGCTCTTACACTTTCATTTGAGATGAAATTTTGAGCGCTGATTATTAGCAAATCCCCAGTCGCATTTGCTTTTATCGTCTTTTGCACCTTGTCAGAAAAGATGATCCTAACGGTGTTTTTGTCATACTGAGAGATGTGGATGTAGTCTGAGATGAAATTTTTATAAGTTAGTGGGTTGCCATTTAGCCTGCCATCGATGTCCATGATATTTTTGTAGGCATTTTGCTGTTTGGCAAACGATGTTTTTAGCCTTGCGGTATCTAGCTTTGTGTTAAATTTAAGCACCAAGGTGTCATTTACCTTTGTGGCACTTAGTAGCGTTAAAGCTGGCGAAACCGCTGGCGCGCTGGCACCTTTTACGCCGTTTATCGCATTTAGGTCTCTTATATATGCGCTTGAGTCAAAGCCAAGCGCCTTTGAGCTTGTTATTAGCCTAGTAAGTGCCTGCTTTTTCGTGTTTTTATCATTTTTAATGATCGCATCAACGTAGATATTTTTTATATCGTTGTGAAGCTTGATCTTAGCGCTTCTATTTAGAGCCATAAAATTTCTATCAAATTTGGCAAAAGTCTCCGAATTTGTCGCCGCAAAAAGAAAACTAAATGCTAGAAAAAGAGATATTAAAACCCGTTTCATTCACCATGTACCAGCTTATGCATTAGCTCTTTTACGCTTATTAGCTCTTTTAGTTTGTAGCCATTTGCTCCCGTGAAAAATAGCCCACTCTCCTTTTTGCCGCTATATGCGTCAAATAGCCTATCCGCGATGCAATACCCAACCTGCTTTGCCTCTTTGCCTCTTTGGCAAGGGCTCACGCAGTTGCTTATGCACTGGATCTTTGGACCCATTCTTTTATCGACTAAATTTATCAAATTTGTTCTTATCCCGCGAGCTGGGTAGCCAACTGGGCTCTTTATAAGCTCGATGTCTTTTTCTTCAGCTGCTAGCAAGACCTCTTTAAAGCCGATATCTGCGTCGCACTCGTGAGTGCCGATGAAGCGTGTGCCCATCTGAACGCCATTTGCTCCAAGCGATATCGCCTTTTCGATGTCGTTTTTATCCCAAATTCCACCAGCTGCGATGAGCGGAAAGTCGCCCCACTCTTTGATCTCTGCTTTTACCTGCGGGATAAGGTTAAATAGCGAAAACTCAGGATCAAGGCACTGCTCGTATGTAAAGCCCTGATGGCCGCCACTTAGCGGTCCTTCAAGCACGACAGCATCTGGCAAGCGCTCATATCTTTGAAGCCAGCGC
>ENA-OWND01000712-OWND01000712.1-metagenome-genome-assembly--contig:-NODE-712-length-22354-cov-6.910713_pt1 | contig 22354 bp, 14 predicted proteins | sample MGYA00245342_ERZ651119 | MGnify/ENA primary metagenome ERZ651119 (study PRJEB26857, sample SAMEA4031756) | metagenome | biome: human; feature: oral; material: saliva | place: Philippines | collected 2014... | reverse complement strand
ATGGTCGGACGGAAGGGGTGCCTATAGTAAACGTCCGACCGACCAAAGAAGAACCGCCAAAGAAAAAACAGCATGCAGCTACACGACATCAAGCAAGTCTCCATCGTGGACTACTTAGCACAAACTGGCTATAAGCCTAAGCTCACCAAGGGCGTGAACTATTGGTACTGCTCCCCTCTACGCTCAGAGCTCACGCCTTCGTTTAAAGTCAATGCCGAGCGCAACCAATGGTATGACTTCGCCACAGGAGACCACGGAGACATCATTGACCTCGTTTGCGCTCTCCAGCACTGCACCACAGCAGAAGCCATGAGACGGCTAGCTACACTGAAGGGAGTACGGCTAGCACCGTCTTTTTCTTTTGGTGGAACAACTCCCGTAAGCCTACAAAGATCCTCAATGGAGCTCATCAGCGTACAAGCTGTGAAGCATCCCAAGCTCTTGCTGTATCTCTCGGAGCGAGGGCTACAGCCCTCTGATGTCTCCCCCTTCTTATCTGAGGTCTATTACAAGGTCTCCGAGAAGTGTTTCTTTGCTCTGGGATTCCCAAATGATGCGGGTGGCTGGGAGCTACGCAATCCCTACATCAAGGGGTGTTTTGCACCTAAGGCCATAAGTACAATCAAAGGAACCGATAGTCACAAGCTACAGCTCTTCGAGGGCTTCATGGACTTTCTCTCTTGGCGGAAACTCCACCCTGAGGGGCAAGCTGGCAGCATCATTCTCAATTCGCTCACCCTGCTTCCGAAACTCATACCCACACTTCATCCCCACCCTATGATTGAGAGCTTTCTTGATAACGACGAAGCAGGGGATCGAGCGACCAAGCAGCTCTTCGATGCTGGGCTACCCGTCAAGGATATGCGAGCGTGCTACGCTCCCTATAAAGACATCAACGAGTATCTCATTCTATCCGAGCAAAGGAAGCAGATCCTCACTCCCCGCAAGCGAGGACTGCGCCGATAAATCAATGTTCTCAGCTCAGCAATTAGAAGAGGTCAATTGTCGAGACCTCGAGATCTCGAGATCTCGATTAATTAATTTCTCGACATCTCGAGCCTAAGCTTACTCAAGCACCAGAGAAATAGAGTGATCGGTAGAGGCGATGAAGCATCCCTTCTTGATACTGGCAAGGTGTGTCTTTGTACCACAAATTGCCATTTGTACCACAAATTGCCATTTGTACCACAAAGACCCTTGCCCCAAAAGGGGGATCAATCACTCCAAAGTCGTGATAACGCAACCTAGGAAAAGATGAAACAGAACAAGCCTGACAGAAGATGTGCCACCTGCCCTCGATGGGACAGATGGCACATCAGGATACCGAAGATTGAAGACCAGCAGAAGCTCATCGAGCTATACCGAAGGTCGGGGGCAAAGACCAAGAGCGACTACATCAGAGGACGGCTCTTGAACTCTCCCTTTAAAGTCATCGCAGAAGACCCTAGCGCAGAGCTGCACAGCAAAGAGCTGGATAGCATCATCTCCAAATTGAGAATTATCGGTGTTCGTTACAACGAAGCCACTAAGAGGCTAAACAGCTACCATTCGGGCGCTACAGCCCAGAGAATGATACGTAAACTCAAAGTCTACTCCGAGGTAATTTTCACACTGCAAATTCAGGCAATACAGTTGACAGATAAGTTTCAAGAAAAGGATAAGAGATGATTATTTCCTTATTTTGGTTTGGAGAATTCCAACCCGAATTATACACTTGGAAGACTCCATTGTCTGCAACCTTTTCAAATTATTTCTTACCTGAAAAATGCTAAAGCCAAGCTCGTCCTTTGTGTATTTTGAAAATAACTTCTCTATAGAGCCGAAGTATTCGTGTTCTCCCCCTATTTCTAGATGAACGACCTTACGCTCTTGCTTTTCTTTATTTCCCTTATCTTCTTTGCTCATTCAGTTTGGAATTATCTGATTGCAAAGGTATGAAGGAATTAGTATATATTAAATATTTACGAATTTAACTAACACATATCTAATATCTAATGAGGATATAGCCTCTCCACCATTATAGCGTATGATTGGTGAGTTTGAACTAGGAACTCTGTTCCAAATTTGGAGGTTATAGGAAATTCCAGATGTAACTAGATATGGTATCAATGAGCTCTACTAGGATGCGAGGAAGTCCTTTCTCTTTTGGAGAGACTACCTGATATTGATCTTTCTCTATCGCATATTCTAGCCTATCAATCAACAAATCACAAATTATTTTCCCGAGGTTCGCTCCATCTGTTCTAACTTTTCTTGTTAACGAAAAACTTTTCCCAACAAGCGGTCTTAAACGCGCAACTAGTTGCTCTGGTAATAGAATAGGATCTTTCGATTTCGGGGCATTTGAAAAATCCACCATTATGATTTCAACTTAAAAAAAGAATACTAACTTGGAGTATGATTCTGTGTAATAAGACAAGCGCATAGCAGAACAACAAGAACTCCTAACTTCGTAATCTGTTATACAACAAGAACCTGCATTTATACCCCTTTAGGGTTATTTTGTTCTAAGATCGGTGAGGATTAATTAACCCCCTCGCACTATTTACCAGCTTTAGTTGGCAGATATCCCCGATGCGTTGACATTGTTTAAAATCTACGTAATTGTTGTATATATAGTTCACAACTCGCGCCTTGATTATTTCCATTACAACAGGATTGTTTCTATGCTCTTTGACCAACTCCTCTAAATCTACAATATTCATTTTATTGTAGTATGTATTGATGGTAAACGAGATAATCTTTGCTGCTGGAGTTCCTATTCTTGTCGCCACCTGTTCGAACAGATCATGGGAGTTAGACATCCCTACAGCTCGAGATAAGTTAGAAAAAGATGCAAGGCACTGTTGAAACAATAACATATGGAGTAGCTTGTGTACTCTCGAGCGAAGTTCAGTTTCTTTGACCTGGTATTTGTTTTTGTTACTATTAACGAAGTGTTCTGTGATTTCCTCTTTAGCCTCCTCAATCAACGTTCCAAAGAATGAGATTGAACGAAAACATACGTTGTATGATTCTTCAATTAACCTCAGGAGATCCTCTTTTGTGAGGGTATGTCTTTGATTCTTGGAAATTTGACCTATTATTTGAATAATCTTGAAAGTATTATTGATGTCACGAAGATGAGTGTTTTCCTCAAAATCCTTCTCTGTAGGATATTGATCTTCTGCATCAAATCTCCTCTGAACCTCATCAGAGTTTTTCAGAGTTGCTTCCCGGTTCTCTTTAGGGTTGATGTTTTGAATCATAACATCAGACTTTATGTTATCTACAATGTTGCTTATTCCTTTAAATAAAGGATCATTAACATCTAAAGAGATCGGTTGTTGCTCCTCAAAAGGGAGCATACTTGCAAATAATATGTCCTCTAATTGTTTTCCCGTACCATTATGAAATACTAAAAAAATTAAGATATTAGCCTCCCTTTCCTTGTGTAAATTTTCGCACAGGCGTTGTACAAGTCCCTCTGCTTTATTATCATTGATGAGTTGCGAAATCTTTTGTGCTACGAGGTAGTAAAAGATGTATTTATATGAAAACGCGTAGTTAGAGTTGTCCTCTTTCCGAAAAATGTCAGCCTTGCATAAATTCTGTAATAGCGAGTCCGTGGAATACCGAGCATAATAGTTTTCTTTATAGGTCGTGTAGAATGACTGAAACTCATCCTTATTAAAGTATCTTCTTTCTGTATGCTCCAAATAATGATAATAGGCAAACTCAGATAGGAATCTTAACACCCCTGAAATATTCTCTTTTTCCATCTTAGAGTTTATGAGAGAGGATATTATCAAGGAATTATAGCAAAATGCGTACGAGGTCTGTGAAGTCTCAAACTTATCAAGCACTTGATTTAATCCCTGCAAAAGGGAGAGGATAAATATAGGATATGACGGAATTAGTTGCTGCCCTAATAAAGTTGAAATATTATCATACGTATCCTTAACTCGATCGAGGAAACATTGCTCGTTGAATGTAATTACATCTTCTCCCAATCTAACCCATTTTTCTATTAGTGCATTTCGTTTGCGGCACCCTAAGGCTAGAATCTTAAATCGTTTTAAGTTCTCCGTGTTGTTCAGATCTAATAAAATACTCCGCACATCCATTTGAATGTTAGTTGTCACAATAATCTTCTCAAAATTACACAGCAACTGCGCCAATAATTTTGATTTAAACTCATTGCTAACTGGCGACTTGTCAAAGTCGTCAATCAAGAGAACTTTCTTATTTCGATCTAACTGTGTATACTGTTCATAGTTGAATTTCTTGTGCTGGTATTGATCCTTATATAAATTCTTTAATTGTTGAGATATATTATAATGTTTTATCTCTCCACCAAATACCATAATGGGATATATGCCTTTCTGATGCAACGATAGACATAACATCCTTAAGAGAGAGGTCTTCCCCGCTTGATTTTCACCTTCCAAGAATATAATTCTTTCCGCAATCGTGTTTTCTAAAAGTTCCTCACTATCCATGTATTGAATACGGGAACGTTTGATATCAGAAAGTGGGTCTAAATCTGGAAAAATGAATATGTCTGGTAGCTTCAATGTCGTTTTTTTTATATGCGTTAGCGGTATGCTAATGTCGCTTAATTTATCAACCCATCCATTGTCAAATAGTATTCCAGACTGCTTCCTCAGTATTGAAAATTGGGTCGAATCTTCAGTGAATTTGTATATTTCTTCAGATTCAGAGTATTCAAACTGATGTCGAGTTAGTGTCATTTCATCAGTGTCAAGTACCATCAAACTATACTTGGAAATCCTCTCGTATTGAAGGGCTGAACTCTCGATGTATATGAGCTCTCGATAATCTGATAATGACGAAATTTTTCTATCCTGATTCGAGTGTTCATGTCCACACATAACAACATCCGAGGTGCAAAACAGATGATTTTCAAAGCTCTTCTTGTTGTTTAATGGAGTATTAGGATTCAGCCATCCAGTATTATGATGATATAGTGAGATGATAACATCTTGAGGATGAGTGCGCTCTTTGTATATAAATTTATCTTGTGGTATGATCAACCCTCCAGGTTGTTCTTTAAGTTGAGATAAAAATGCGCTATTATAGCAATTAAAGATAATACTAAATCCCTGTTTTAATTGAACCTCGTGGACCCATGATATATCTGCACTTAATTTGTCTTCTCTCAGTCTATTATAAAAAGACCAAAAATTTTCCTGAACAGAAAGGCATGTTAATATTGTATTACCAGAACCCACATTATCTTGTTGGGACAATTTACCAATTACAATCTCTCTAACCTCATCTTGCCTAGAAAAATCGCAATCATGATTGCCTGGGACAGCAATATACTCTACTGAATTTAAGAACGTAGCCTCATCCCTCCAAGAGTCCTCACACTTTTTAAGCCAATTGTAAGCTAAATCATATTCCTCCTTACACCCTTTGAATGCGATGTCTCCAGAGATAATGACTATCAGTTTTGTACACTCATTTATCAGAGCCTTGCAAGAACGATAAAAAGGTTCTTGATGCTTGATAATAAAATCTTCATCAGATTGAATATGAATATCAGATAACTGTAATAACGCTACTTTCATACATCTCAATATTTTTTTTTGTGAAGGTATAACATATAATGGACAATAGCAAAAGATTTAGGAGATTACTTGAAGGAAGCAATGATTTTCTTTGATTTCAGCTGTTTTCATCGGATAATCAGGACCTTTGCAAGTAAGAAGTAAGGGATATTTAGAAAGCTGCAAAACCAAGAAACAAGAAGCACCTCGCTCGTTTCTTATCCGTTTCCCTTAGCCGAGTAGAAACGTTATTATCTACTTAATACCAATCCATTAGATTCCGTCAAGCCAATTCTATACCGAGAGGTAAAAATAGGAGAAAAATCCTTGCAGTCCATAGCTTATCTTTCTTGCTTCATAGGGTTATAACTGGTTAAACTTACTCATGGCATTGGCCTTGATGTCGTCTGCAATGTCGATGTAGGGCTTCATCGCCTTGTAGTCGCTGTGCCCCGTCCACTTCATCACGACCTGAGGAGGGATACCCAGAGCAAGTGCATTACAGATAAAGGTCCGACGACCAGCGTGCGTACCGAGCAGGGCATACTTAGGAGTAACTTCATCGATACGCTCATTTCCCTTGTAGTAGGTCTGGCGGATAGGTTCGTTGATACCAGCAAGTTCAGCAAGCTCCTTGAGATACTCATTCATCTTCTGGTTGGTGATCACAGGCAGTGCCTTGTCGTGCTCAAATACCATATCCTGATACTTCTCCAAGATAGACTTACTGTGCTTATTGAGCTCGATGACCAAGCTGTCAGAAGTCTTAATCGTAGTGACTTCGATATGATCTTCCTTGATATCGCTTCTTCTGAGATTGTAGACATCCGAGTATCGCAGTCCAGTGAAGCACTGGAAGAGGAAGACATCCCGCACATGATCAAGTGACTGCTTAGCTGGAGGGATCTCAAATTCACGAAGCCTTGTCAGCTCCTCCCAAGTCAAGAAGATGATCTTCTTCTGCGTATCCTTGAGCTTAGGTCTGAAGGTATCGTAAGCATTGTTCCTATGCATTCCCTGGCTGAAGCTCCAACGTAGAAACCACTTCAAGAAGCTGAGCTGCTTCCCGATCGTGCTATTGCGCATCTCACGTTCTTCCCGCAGGTAACGGACATACTCCGTCAGACCAGCCTCGTTGAAGAAAGAGAAGCTAAGATCTGCTCGGAAGGCTCTAAGGTGATTTTTCACCGCAGCGAACTTCTCATAGGTAGCGTGCATCCAGTCGTTCTGCCGGCCACAGACACGTACGAACTCATCAAAGGCCTTATAAAAGTCGTTTGAAGGATCGGGCTTATCGGAGGTCCGTTCCACCTGTACTTCGTCAGACCTATGGCGGGCATTGAAGGCATTCTTAACATCAGCAGGGCTTGGCATAACCTTGGCCACTTCATAGCACTTGAAGATCTCTTGTATCTCGGTGTAGTAACCCAAGAGTGCAGCGTTGATCTCTGAGGCTGATTGTTTAAGCTTGTTCGTGCATCCGTTCTTTACTCGTTGCTTGTCTGCATCCCATTTGGCGGCATCGATACGATAGCCCGTAGTGAACTCTATTCGCTGGGAAGCAAAATTCACTCGCATACGGATAGGGACGTTCTCCACGATCAGGACACCGTCCTTCTTACGGCTCTCCAGAGCAAAGATGATATTGCGCTTGATATTCATAACTCTCGGGTGTATAGTTTACACACCCAAAGATACACCCAAATAAGGATATTACAAGGGAGATCCTATGATACTACACTTTAAGGAACACACCCATATACATACTGATAAACAGCACTTTGACATCAAAAAAGCATCTATGATAGTTCAAGAGAAAGAGCCTCTCTCTCCGCAAAGAGGCTTCAAAGTGACTGCAAAATGGTCGTCAGAGAAGCCTTCAAAACAAGAGGAAATCGTTGTAGGACATGGTCTTACAACGATTTTTCTTTGTATGCAGTCCATAGACCTGACGGCTTACCCCTAGGGTCTAATCGTCATCAATCGGTCAAATGCTGCTACACAAACTGCTACACAAATTTGGGCGTAGCAATTCGTGTAGCAGTGACGGCACAAAGTACGACAAAATGCTTCTGATCCCAATGTAGTATGCATAGAGCCTCTTTCTGAAAAAGCTGGTTGTAGCTAATAATTTTCCCTTGAGATTTTAGACCAATCTGTTTAGCTATTTCACTGATGTCATACAATGAAGCCCCATACTTATTTGGTGGAAATATTTTAGCTAAAGAGCTGAATGAGGGTCTCCTACCAAGGGAATGACAGATCATTTTTAGGCAGGCGGCACCACATTGCATCGTATTGCTTGACAAGCCGAATCTTTTTCACTTGACTTTAAATTGTCAGAGTAATTGATAACAGCAACTCACGTCCTCTTAATGAATAAGAGTAAGAATAGGTATTTATCCCACTGAAAACAGAGTAATTATAGCTTTGCTCATTGAAGATATTATTGAGTTCAAGAGTATAGCGTAGAGACTTATTGCTGTGAGTAAGTCCAATATCGAACATACAAAGTTTCGCCCAATGACTTGGGGATATTTCTTTGGAGTTCATCTCAGCGGCGAGCTTAAAGCTCCACTTAGGCATAGGCTTTAAATCAATACGTATGTCGTGTGTATGTGCCCTTAATGATTGTGTCCTATTTTTTATGCGACTAAACCCTTTATTGAGCGTATACGTATAGTTAATCTCAATAAACTTAAGTGGCTTTGAGACAACTGATGGCATCAGACTAAAGCTACCACCTTCATACTCATAAACAACCCCATTTTGCATCATCGACTGATTACTAAGATTGTAAATACTCGTCAATGAGAGCTTTGTATGAAGGCTTTGAATCTGTTTGGTGAGAGAGGCAAATATATTTAGACTACTGATTCCATTGTCCTGAGGGATATAAGAAGTGTTTACCAAACCTGAAGATATCGTCTGGGAGGATATCAGATTTCTATGCTGGTAGGTATAGGTGACCCCCGTATTGAAAAACCACATCTCTATAGGTAACCGAAAACGATAGTCTGTACTTAGATGTAGAGTTTTATTTTGTGCAAGCATACCACTTCCTATACTTGCCGAGATAATATTATTCTGTACTGCGGATGTTAGCAAATCTGTTAATGCACCCACCCCCTCAGTGTATGCACCTTGCACTCTGAGGTCGGACTGAGCATTAAGCTTATAGCTTAAATAAATCGAGGGGTTGAATCTAAAATATGTCTTCCTATGTTGAGCCTGCCAAGTTCCCATATTGCGATAATTAATATAATCACTTGACAGGTCCAACCTCGCTCGAAATACATACTTCTGCAATGGATGCGTGTACTCGTATTCGGGGATGAAGGACAGAAGAAGATTATCTCCCTTTAAGTTATTGATAGCATTAGAGACTATAGTGCTATGGATAGATTGAGTTGAGAGCTCGTCTCTCTTGTACTGAATGGATATAGGGAAGCTTATACGAGACCTCTTTACTTCATAGGACGAAAATAAAGAAATCTTGGATAAAAACTGTTCACTGTCTGCCTGCTGCTCGAGCCCATTTGATAAGAGCATAATCTGAGCTGTCGGTGCAGTTGAATAACCAACTAAACTTGATATACCCCACTGAGTATTGCCCTTTCGCCAACGTAAAGAGAGAGCATCAGAGAAACTAATATCCCTATAGCGACCTTTTAGACCAGAATTCCCAAGGACGGAGGGCGAGGTCTCCGCTATATCCGAGCTAAGATAACTCGCCTTTACCGAAAACTTATTCTGGACATAGCGTCTATCGCCATTATTCTTGTAGTCTATCTCAAGGAATGGAGTATGCTTTCGTTCTGTTGGTGTGGTTTGTTGTTGTATAGTTATATTGGGGCGAGAAGAATCGATAAAGTCCAAGTTGTAACCATACTTATAGCGTGTTCGAGAGAAGCCATAGCCGACATTAGCCCTCAAAGTTGCATTTTCGGATAGTTTGCCAATAGTACTAAGGCTTGTCAAATAATCCCCAGGGAATATATAACGCTCGCGTTTGATGGGAGGGGTAGCTCCCGATATGTCACCAACAATCATTGATGCTAAGGTTGAAGCCTTCTCACCAGCTATATTATCTGTAGTATTATCGTTTGCAAACTCTTGAATATTCCCTGCCTTAAGTACCCCTATGACTTGAACTTGAGGCTTGAATATCATACCCGAACCAGAAGCTTGATAGAGAGCACTCTCTCCAATGCCAGCCACAAGGCTATAGCTCCCGACAGGTTTAATTTTAGCTTTCTTGGTTAGACTTATATTAAGTGCCACATCATCGGTCAGTACATCTTTATCAATCTTGGCATCGGAGTGATTGCTTAGTACTTGTACCGATGACACATAGCTCGACGGAATATTATTAGTTGCGATGTTATATTTGCCGCCCAATAGGTCTAAACCTTCGATATAGAAGTTTGATATCTCCTTTCCCTGATACTTTATTTTTCCACTTTCTGCGACATCTATCCCTGGGAGCTTCTTAAGTGCATCCCTCAGCCTGTAGTCTCCCTCCCCTGAGAATGCCCGTAGGCTATATGTAAGAGTGTCTCCTCTTTGAGTCAAAGAGGGAGTCTTTACGGTCACTTCCTTGAGGATTGTCTGTTTGGGTGAGAGGACTATCGTGATATCTTTTGCCTCCGCCCCTAGTCTTATGCTCTTCTTTTCAAAGGAGATATGACTAACAATGATATAGAGACTGTCAGCCTGGCCTTTTGTAGAGAGACTAAATTGTCCTCGCTCATCTGTAATAGAGATGGCTACTGTTTTTTTTTGCCCAATAGATAGCTGGATGCTAGCACCCTCTATTGGGTTCTTGCTAGCATCCATAACAACCCCACTTAGCAAAGTCTGAGCAGATACTGAGATACTCCAGACTACAGCAAGAGTGAAAGACAGCAACAGACGAGGCCAAGGCTTCATAATCACTCCTTTTCTATTGGGATATATCCATTTTCTCTTAGGCGTAATTGCATTCCGTTGATTAGTATAGAACTTCCCCCAGACTCTCCTTTCATAACGACCATGTCTGCGATACTTTCTGGCGGAAGATTAGCCATTGGATTCTCTTCAAAGCTGTTCTTTGCTTTGAGGAATTTTGTACGGGTAGTGGAAATTACATCTCCATACTGAGGTTCTACTATGTTTAAGTTTGCTTTCCTTAGCTGAATAGCTTCGAAGCAATGTACTTGCTCGCTATCGTAAACCTTTAGGATTAGACCTGGCAAGCTCGTAAATTTCCAAGGTCCAAACTGTAGAGGGATATCAGGAGCATACCATGCTACCCAAGACCTACCACCATACTCTGCTGTAGCTTTACGACATGGATAACCACTTATTGTATCAGCACTGCTGTCATCTATCTCCCATACCATATTGACTTTATCCTCTTGATAAGTATAGTGGTTTGGGATAATGGTGCTATAGACCGAGAGTTTCCCTTTCGGGGTGTTCTGAAATACAGTTTGGTCAAAGAAGTAAGCAGACTTCCTTAGACGTGCTTCACCCATTTTGATTTGTTCATCAGGAGACTTCGTCTGTCGTAGGGAATCCAGCTGAAATGCAAGGTAGTCAGAGAACAGTGCCGAAGTGCTTCCAATTTGGAGGATTGTAGAATAAACCTCTCGGTTACCATTGGATGCCTTGACGGTGTACTCATATAGGCAGTCATAGCGAGACTGAGACTGACCAATAGCTTGTAGTTGGCATAGCAACAAGGCTATACACAGGATAATCTTATTCATACTTATACGTAGTTTAGAATTTCAGAGATTGTAATGCCACTGGGAACTTTAATACCTCATTGCCGATGCACGTCGCTCGTATCCACTGCGGGACTTTCCCTTGCTCCGTCGTGATCGAATAGCGCCCGAGCTCGTCGGTGACCCCACCAGCGATGAAGGAGGAGTCTTGCGCTAAGAGGACGATGTTGGCCAGGGAAATCGGCGCCTTGTCTTCGGACGAGATGACCCGCCCCGAGTATATGATCTGCGAGAGCAGCGTGATCTGGGCGCAGAGGCAGCAGAGGACGATGGTGAATAGCTTCTTCATGGCTTAGTGGATTTACTTTACATACCTCCCAGTCGCTACGGCATGACTCTTAGGATCGAACTCCCTCTGAATATAGTACGCTGTCGAAATCATAGCGGAGATGTCGGCTGGTCGCCAAGCAGAGGTGTCGATGAAAGGAGCTTTGCGATCTCGTCCTTGTAGGACATAGACGATGGCGATATCCCCGAAAGAATCCTTGACGATCACGCGATTCCTCCGCTTGATCACATAGACCCTCCGTAGAAATCCACACACTCCATCCATCGTCGGTGCACTCTCCGTTGCGGCATCAAGACCTATGCAGACCCAGCGCCCTGACTCGAAGTCAAGCTGATAGCTATACATGTAGCCGACATCACGCTTACTATGAGTGCCCGTGTTCTTTACGAGGATGAAGCTCGGCGAAGTGGCGATGATGGTGTCTTGGGTCGAGTGGCATTCCTTGAGAATGGAGGCGATATACGCAGCTCGCTCCTTCGGTAGCGCTTCCTCGTTCAGCGCAAGTTGCTTCTCCTTGAGGTTCAGCACCGAGGTAGCGACCTTGAAGACGGGCTGATCAGCGACCTTGATCGTGTTGGTGCTTGTGTCGAGGGTGGTTTGTGGGGCAAAGCAGAGTGCCTGCTGAGCTCCGCATGAGGCGAGGGCGCTCACACAGAGACAGGCGAATAGGCTATGAAGGGCTCTCTTCTTCATAATGGTGTCGTGAGTTATGGTAAGACGTTTGTGGCGTTGACTCGATGTCTTCAGATTCAGTTGTCTACCACAAACTTAGTAAAAGTATGCACACAAGAAAGGCGCAAAGAAAGAGCCCCCTGGTGCATGGCTATTTGCATGCGTCAGGGGGCTTGCTGACTATACTTGCGAGGGGAGGGATAGTATCGAGCCTTACAGTGTAGGGGTCTCTCTGGTGGGCGAATTAACAGTACGCGAACTGCTACGCTTGATCTTATCTCCGCTGGAGAAGTGCCATGTCACGCTTAGTTTGAGACGTCTACGAGGAGATAAATCCATACGCTCGAGCTCTGCAAAATCTGTTTTGATGCGCATGACCGCTCTGTTATGAATGAGGTTGAGCACCCCAAGATTGATCTGTAGCCGATCATTCAGCAAGCTCATATAGACACCTGCATCTAGATCATAGCGTAGCCCTACTTCATGGCTCAGATGCTTCTCTGCAGTCTGTCCTGTAGCCGATAGCGTTAGTCCCATCGTATTACTCAATCTAAACTGCTGGGTGGCACTCCAGCCCAACCAAGTGCTGGAGACGGTCTTACCTGGGCTCTTCTCTGTATTGTGTCTCACAAAGACCCTATTATTTGTCTGCCAAAAGTCCGACACACTGGCTGTATAGGAGAGGGAAGTATAGTGCTGTAGACTCGTGCCACTATTCTCGGGTCTCGTGTACACCACATCGGGCTGTATGGGATCTCGATGAGCAAGCAGGTGTATGATGTTCGCACCGCTTTTTAGCCTATAAGTCAGGATCCAATTGGGATTGATGTAGTAATTTGCCTCTACAGAATGAAAGGTTTCTTCCTTTAGATTTTGGTTACCTATGCTATACAGCTTCTCGTTTTGATAGACAGCCACAGGGCTATAGTAGCCATAATTAGGCAGCGAATAGTCTCGGCGATAAGCTATAGATATGCCCGACTGCTTCTGCGGGTTGAGCATGTATTGCAACTGGACATTGGGATACAGACCCGAATAACGGTTATTGATAGACGCAATCCGATTGAGATAATCGCTATACTTCATATCTGTTAGCTGATAGGTCAGCCCTACCTGCACGAATGCTCGCTGACCAATCATGCGACTGTACTCTACCCACGGGGCAAAGTCCCCTCCAGAGATCTGGAAATCTTGTTGCTTTACTTGAGTGAGTATTGTGCTGGCGATACCCGACATTTCGTTTCTGTCTCTCAGACGGCTAAAGCGAATCCCCAAGTTTACACTACTTCCCTTACTCGACTTCAGTTCTAAACGAGGCTCCACATAGAGGTAGGACAGCCTCTGCCTCAGTTCATTCTCTGTATGAGTATTGAGCTCATAGTCTATATGATCGCTATTGCTCTGATTGAGGTACTCGACCTTGGTAGAGAAGGAAGAGTTTTTCCCGACATTCAGATTAGCTCGATAGAGCAAGCCCGCATTGCCTTCGATAAAAGAGCTTTGGGTCTTTTGTCTCAGACTCAGCAGCTGCCCGTTGTGGTTGGTTTGATTGATGCGGTCCTTAATCAGATATAGCCCTCCATAAACTTGCAGGGATTGCGTCGGAGTAAGCTGATACTGTAGCCCCAAATTCTCGTGAAGAGCCAAGGACTCCTTATCCGAATGAAACTTTCGATCTACATGATGAGTGCCGTAGTTATCTTGACGCTTGTACCTTGTGCGATAATTCCCTGAACCCAGTTTAAGGTTGTTATATACAGATAGCTTACCAAACTGATATTGTAGCGTAGGAGTGAGGATGGCATCTACAAAACCCTCTCCATCTGCTTGTGCAGTCAAGCCAATAGCCCCAATAAGTCCCTCCTTCTGTCGAAGAGTTACACGCACGATGCCTCCTTGGGCTTCTTGCCCAAAGGAAGCTCCTGCATTGGGTATCACCTCGATATGCTTCACCATATTGGTAGGGATGGAGCGTAATTGCTCGGCCGTAATCTTGCGATTTCCAAGATAGATGATGGTATGGTCTTTACCATTGACCAAGATATTTCCGCTAAGCACCTCGACTCCCTGTATATAGCGCAGAGTCTCCATAAGGCTCTTCCCTTTAGCAATGGGATTACCTTGGATGCGCACAAAGAGATCCCCCGAGGGAGAACGCTTGACATAGGAGCTAAGCACGACGACCTCTGACAGTTCGGTGGCATCACCCTCCAATATGATATTACAGACCGGCTGAGCTGCTATTGTGCGAGCCTTGTAGCCAATACACTTGGCGGTGAGTATATGCTCAGGCGCAGACAGCGCATCAAAAGCAAATCGCCCCTGGGCATCTGTCAGACAGCCTGCTACGAAGGTGCTGTCCGCACGCTTACGAGCAATAACGTGGGCTAACTCAATAGGTTTCCCCTCGGCATCTACTACGGTGCCTTTAATAGCTTGGGCTAAGAGAATTTGTTCACTACAGAGGAGTACTACGAGGAGTAGGAGGCATTTAGTTAGAGTCTTCATGGTGTTCAATTTTCTTTTGCAGACGATCGGTTGTGTCGAGGGCTGTTTGTGGGGCAAGGCAGAGCGCCTGCTGAGCTCCGTATGAGGCGAGAGTGCTCACACAGAGACAGGCGAATAGGCTATGAAGGCTTCTCTTCTTCATAAGGATATCGTGAGTTATGGTAAGACGTTTGTGGTGTAGACTCGATGTCTTCAGATTCAGTTGTCTACCACAAACTTAGTAAAAGATATGCACACAAGAAAGGAGCAAAGAAAGAGCCCCCTGACGCATGGCTATTTGCATGCATCAGGGGGCTTGCTGACTATACTTGCGAGGGGAGGGATACATACCACCACTTGTTCGTAGTGCAAACCAATAGTGGTTCACGAGTCAACCACTATTGGTCACTACTATGAACCTATAGTGGTTCGCGCGTCGACCAATACTGGTCGCCCCGCAGAGCTATATTAGGTGATTGCTCCGCGTAGGGATAAAAGTTGTGGACGCGTGGCAGATAAGTTTGGACTACGTACGTGGATCTAATATCTACGTACGTGGATATTTGGATTGACGTGCCTGGTCTTTAAGACCACGTACATAGATGCAGGAAAACCACTACGCGAAGGCGCTTTTTTCTTCACGGGAATGGTACTTTTTCCTCCGCTGGATAAGAGGAATACGCGCGATAAGGCGAAGGGCTTGCGTATCACTTCGGAGAGGCATATCGTGGGAGCTGGGCGTGCGATGTCTTAGCACTCTAAATAGAGGTAGGATTCTATGCAACAGTCTCCTATATAGGTTACTTCACCCCCTTCGTGAATAGGTATGGGTAGGACTGCCCTACCCTTCTTCGCTGAGGAGGGTAAGGACTTCGGAGAGGGTGTAGTGCTGAGTGGTGGCTTGGGGCTTTCGGTAGCGGCGGATCAAGTCACGAAGGGAACGCCACAGCGAACTAAAATCCCGAACACTGCACGTGCTGACTTCGCCCTCCTCGCTTACCAGCGTGCAGCGATTGCTCCCAGAGAGCGGGCTACCAGCCACACGTGTCACAAAGTGCTGGATCCCACGCTCGTCCGTGAGGAGCGCAGCATCACACAGCGTCCAGAGCTCGATGTACGCACCCAGTGTCGCCGCGGGGAAGGCGCCCAGATATGCCAAGCCATTCGGCTCGGCTATGGGAGTGAGGAACATTCGGCTATCCGAAAGGATGCGCTCACGATACCGCCACAAGAGGGAGAGGCTTTGGCGAAAGAGCTCAGTAGCCTCGGTGCGTGCCTCGGGCGTCAGTGGTGCGGGGAGAGATGTAGCGGGATAGAGACGCAGCAGGGTGCCATCCATCCGACGCAGCTGCCCCTCGGGGTGCTCAGTCGAATAGATAGTGCGGGAGCTGGATGCGAGCTCCTCTGTCGAAGTAGATGTAGCTTGGGGAGTCATACCTTTTATTTTTAGATGAGACGATACGTCCTCTCGTGTCAGGCAGGGAGTCTGCCTCTCGCACCTTGCCCCGTATGCGGATAGGTTGCGGACGGCTCGTAGCCGTTCTCTGGACACTTCTGATGAAAGACACTTCCCGTCCTGGGAAGCACCACGAAGATAGGCTTTTTCTAATAATCGCAGAGCCTTACTGCAAGCCTACAATAAAGTAGCCAATCGCTCTCTCAGCATATCGACCGTCACCATATCTGTCGTAGAGATACGATAGGGAGGGAGATCATACTTGGAGAGAAGGCGGTCTTTGAGTGCATCTCGGGCCTGCTGCGTAGCACTCCCCTTATGGAAGCTCCAGCCATCGACCTCGATGACGAGTAGCGGACGCTTCGTCAGCGAATTATAGACGAGGAAGTCCACGTGCGAGAGAGGACTCTTGACAAAAGCTCGCTCCTCAGCATCTAGTAGCGACACATCAGCGATGAGTCTCTCAAGCGGATAGTGACAAAGCACGGAAAGCTCGCTACGCCCCACCTCATTGAGAGCCTTGAGTAGCGTATCATAGAAGAGCGTCTCAGATAGTTGGCCAGAGACCTGATGCTTGGACTGATAAGCCAGGCGCTCCGTAGTGTACTGCGTATATAGCAGATCAAAGACTGAGCGTAGCTTGCTCTCCTTTACCTCGAAGTTGTTGTACTGAATGTAGCTGATGAGCTGAGATAGGATGCTCCCCTCAGGCAGATCATTCCCTGTCGCCACGATACAGAGGTGAGTCTTGGCACGAGAGATAGCTACGTTGAGGAGGTTTGGATCGTCAGAGAACTCTGTCGGACTATTGTCCACCATACTCATGATGATCGTGTCGCACTCTCTACCCTGATACTTGTGCACCGTACTTGCGATATCCATGCCCAGCATCTGATTGATAACCTGCGCCTGATCTTTATAGGGGGTGATGATACCGATGCTCCCCTGATCCTGAAACTCTGGTAGCACCTCCTGCGTGATGACGTCGATCTCACGCTGGTTGAAGCGCCCTCGGGCATGATTCCCCTTCACGGTGCGTAGGACTTGAAGCACCTTCTCCTCACCCTTATCCGACGTCATGGAGATCAGCTCACCGTCATAGAAGCGCTGATTGCAGAACTCAATGATCTTGGGGTGGCAACGATAGTGCTCACGTAGCAGCGTCACGGGGGCATCCTTGAAGATCTCTAAGCAGGACTTCAGGAAGCTATGCGTCACAGCATCATATCGGTCATCGACCTGATAGGTCTCTCGTATAGCTGTGAGAGCAAGAGCCTCCTCTCGGCTTACTACATTAGGTAGCTGCTTGTCATCCCCTACGATCACAGCATTCATAGCACACGATAGGGTCAATGCTCCCGTCTTGATATCGATCTGAGAAGCCTCGTCCATGATGACATAGTCAAAGACATAGTCGGGATTGATATTTCCATTCGATCGGTATGTACTACTCAGCACCACGGGATATTCCTTGAGGAAAGCCTCCGTCTTGAGCTTGAAGTCTCTGATAGAGAACTGGCATCGGGCGCCGCCACTATCATAGCGCTTGCTCACCTTGCTTTTGAGAAGCTGGAGCGACGAGGTCGTGAGTTCCTTGACGCTCTGCTTTAAGTCGATGGACTGAAGACGCTGCGTGACGGCTGAAAGTTCCTTCTCTATCTTAGACTGAGAAGCCTCATAGTAGGCATCTTCCAGGCAAGCGATGACCTCCGCAAACTCTCTCTTGAGGAACGAGAAGGCCTGCGGTCCTAAAGTGAATGCACTCTTCAAGCGAAACCAAAAGCTGGGCCGCTCCGACCGCTCTGCGAGCTGCTGAAAGCGCGTAAGTAAGGCCATCAGCCCAGCAGGAGACTTATCCTTCAGCCAGCTGACGTCTTGCCCGATAGCCTCATTAAGGAGATCATTATACTGACGCTCCGTCTGCAGGGCATTGAGCTCGGCCCGTAGCTGCGCCTGCTTCGTCTGGTCTTCAAAGCCCTGAGACACCTTCCGCAGAGCCTCCTTGGCCACCTTCTTGACCGCCGAAGCATCCTCGAGCGCCCATCCCTCCATATCGGGGTAATAGGGTTGCTGCTGTTGGATGAAGGCCTCCTTCTTCTCGGAGTTCCCCAGCTGTGCTACGAGGAAGCCCAAGCCTTCACGCTGGAGCTTCTCGGCGATATTCTCTACGGCAGAATTATTATTTGAGACCACCAATATAGTCTTGTCTGCGAGGAGTAAGTTCGCGATGATATTGAGGATCGTCTGCGTCTTCCCCGTACCTGGAGGCCCCTGCACGATACTCACCTGATGGCACAGGGCTGCCTCCACCGCGGCCTTTTGGCTGGCATTGCAACCAAAGGGATAGTAGACCTGCCGTGGCATAGAGCGCGTAGCCAGCTTCCTCTTATCACCAAGGTACTGAGCAAGGGGCACGTTATCTCGCTTCACATCCACCAGACGGTAGGACTTCGCTAAGATATTTGTCCCGTCGCTGGCGCATAGTCCCGTCTCAGCTGCGAGCTTCTTCAGATAGTCCCACGTAGAGCCCCCCGTCAGGTCTATCGGCGTGCGGGTAATATAGACCTCCCGACCATCGAGGCACTCTACATAGCCATTCGTATGGGTCACTCGATAGAAATTGTACGTGGAGTAGGCGAAGCACAGGAGCTCTGCAATGTCGGAGATGCGCTTATTCCGGACATAGAGCCCCCTATGCACGACGTTGATAGGCTTGGGATCTTTCAGATAAAGGAGGCGAGCTTTATTGTACTGGAAGACACGGGGAGAGGTCTTGAAGCGCACCAACCATCCTCCATGCTCACTGACATCTATGGACTCGACCTGCTCGGTGATAAACATTCGTTTGTCCCCCTGCCGCTCCAAGTCTATGATCATACACTGCCTTGCATCCATATCTCTGAGTAAAAATCAACCAATTACTATAAGTCCCTTGCAGCTGTCTTCCACTGCGAAGAAGCCCCTTATGAGGCATCTAAATTACCAAGAATAGTAGATAGTTCTGTGGGAGCCGAGGGCGGCGATGCGGGGCATTCGTGAGGGGCGGGAGGACGTATACCTTGTGCGGGAAAAACGTATACGTTTTCACCGCCAAACGTATACGTTTTGCTCGCGATATTTATACGTCTTGATGAGATGGGGTATACGTTCGGCCCGTGCAACCGATGAAGCAGGCACTTTGAGCGAAGGGGAAGGCAGAGCGAAGGCACAAGCTTTGGGCGAAGGAAGTAGCGGCCTACCTGCAGGCAAGGGATACAGCAAGCCCCCAGCAGGCGCCACGAGGACGGCTGCTGGGGGCTTTGCTTTAGCGGGAGTGACCCAAGAGCGGGAGCGGCAGGGCGCTACATACGCGAGCGAAGATCCTGGGCGCTCTTGCGCTCATCCTTACCCTCGATGGAGGCACCGAAGGAATAGGTCAAGCCCAGCGTGCAGTAGGGGCTATTCGACTCGTTCTTGACGCGCAGCTGGTAGTCGGGGGTATTGATATTGATGTAGAGCTCGGTCCAGATGAGGCTGTAGGCATCGGCAGCGATACGGAGCTTCCCATCGAGGAGCGTATAGGATAGGCCTGCATTAGCCGTGAAGGAATGCGAGTGCCTCAGACCTCCGTCATCGTAGCGTGGACTCGCGTAGTAGATGGAGCAGGTACCTTGGAGGGTCTTACTGCGGTTGAAGAAGAAGGTATTGTTCATGCTGAAGCTATAGTTTAGACCTGAGCCTCCATAGAGCGAGGACACATGGGCATCAAGCTTCGTTTCATTATACCAAAGGCGCTGGGAGATGTAGGTCTGGAAGAAGCTGACTTTATTGAAGAAGTAGCTATTCTCCAGCCCAACGAGCCAAGTCTTCTCGGCATTTTCATAGGTGTAGCTTCCGCGGTTCGTCGCAGGATCCAGGCGTATCACCTGCGTAATCCCGTCCCATAGGTAGCCCCCATTGAGCTGGAAGTTCAGCGCACCGAGGAAGGTATATCCGAGGGCAAGCCGTGCGCGCTTCGCGGCACGTAGGTCCTCCTTCCCTCGCATGATGGTGTACTGATTCTCGTAGTTAGCGAAGGGAGAGAGCGCACTGAAATCCGGACGGTTGAGACGGACGGTACTGCTGAGGCTGAAGGCATGACGGTCATTCGGGTTGTAGCCTAAGAAGAGCGTGGGGAAGAGGTTGATGTAGCTCCTCAAGTTCTCCAGACGACGGCCGTTATTCTCCCCTGCCGTATGGGTGTACTCCATACGAAGCCCCGTGCGAAGGCTCCACGTCTCAGAGAGGGGATGCTTGAAGTCCGCATAGAGCGCATAGACCTGCTCATCGAAGCGGATCTTATCGTGGTGCTCACCCATCGTGCTCGCTGCATCATAGTCACTACTATTGCTGGTGCGCGTCCAAGCCCCCTTTGCTCCGAAGCCCAGCGTCCCCTTACCGAGAGGCTCGACATAGTCCAGGCTGGCGATATAGGAGTCGATATGCTGATCGGTCAGCGCATTGAAGCGGAAGTCAGAGCCTGCGATAGGAGCACCCTGAGGGGTCAGGCCCGAGGAGGTAAAGCTACGATCCTCCCGACTGCGGTAGCCGACATAGTCCACGTCCCACGATAGGCGACGCTTGGGCACACCCTTGAAGGTCTTCTCCATGTGGGCGTTCGCCGAGATGTACCTCCCATAATTGATGTTCACCGCAAGTCCTGGGAGGGAGCGAAGGAGCTTGTACGAGCCATCGGAAGCGATGCTATAGTCGCGAGAGTCATTCTCACGATGTGTACTATCCTGCTGTGGCGTATAGGAGGCGCTGAAGCCGAGTGTGAGCTCTGGAGTGAAGGCGTAGTCCAGCGCTCCACGTACGCTGAATAACTTATCCCGCCCAGTGTAGTAGGTATCACTGACATAGTAAGTCTTCTGCTGAGGATAGGTACGATAGGTACGCGGATCACCATCAAACAGCCCCGTACTGGCACCGAGGTCAAGGGAAGCTGTGACCTTACCTTGATTATAGTTGAAGCTCGTACTGAGCTCATAGCGAGGCCGTGACCTTTTGGTCCCATTGATCCCAAAGCCTGGCGTGACACTTCCCCCGAAGAAGTCATTCTTAGCTTTCTTCAAGACGAGGTTCAAGACGCCCGCATCTCCTTCGGCTTCGTACTTAGCAGGTGGCGTGGTCAAGATCTGAATCTCCTGAAGGTCAGACTGTGGATAGGAGCGTAGGAGACTAAGGAGAGCAGTACCTGAGAGGCGCACGCGCTTATCGTTGACGAGGACGATGACTCCCCCCTTGCCGATGAGACTAATGCCACTATTCGTGACATTCACCCCAGGGGTCTGGCGCAGGACATCCAGTGCCGAAGCGGCGGCAGGCGCTATCTGGGTCGCATCGAAGACCAGGCGGTCAGCCTTACGCAGCATGATGGGGCGGCGCCCTGTGACTTGGACAGCGGAGAGCTGCTTCGTCTCCTCAGTGAGGAGGAGTTCGCCGAGGTCAAGAGCACCAGCGATGGTGAGCGTCTGATGATAGGGTCGGTAGCCCAGCGCACGCACCTCGAGGAGGAAGGTACCCTCGGGAGCCTCCAAGCGGAAAGCCCCGTGCTCATCGCTGGTCGTCCCCACGACGAGGCTACTATCAGCGGGATGGCGCAGGAGGACGTTAGCAAAGTCCACGGGCATGCGGTCGGTCGTCTTCTTTAGGGAGCCCTGTACAGCGACGGTCGTCTGCGCGAGAAGGCTACCAGAAGATAGCGCAAAGGCGACTAAGAGCAAGTGAATGTGTTTCATTTCAAGGAGTGCGGTGCTAATGGAAGTGGTCCCTAAAGGTAGCAACTTTATAGAAAAAAAAAAAAAAATAGCCCCCTTAAACGCTTGTGAAACACCGCTATTATATAGTCCTCTCCCCGCCCTTCTGCAGTAGACGAACGAGCGACAGCGGAGCTGCCTGAGCGAGGCTGATCCCATGGGTGAGATCGTATAGGATAGCCCAGATCCCCGATATACCTCTCCGAAGTGATACGCTTTTCCCTTCGGCTTATCACGAGTATTCCTCTTATCCAGCGGAGAGAAAAGTGTCATTCTCGTGAAGGAAAAAGCACCTTCCCGTAGTGGTTTTCCTCTGTCTATGTACGTAGTCTTAAAGACCAGGCACG
>ENA-OWND01000711-OWND01000711.1-metagenome-genome-assembly--contig:-NODE-711-length-22385-cov-8.618495_pt1 | contig 22385 bp, 19 predicted proteins | sample MGYA00245342_ERZ651119 | MGnify/ENA primary metagenome ERZ651119 (study PRJEB26857, sample SAMEA4031756) | metagenome | biome: human; feature: oral; material: saliva | place: Philippines | collected 2014... | reverse complement strand
GCTTTAATGTGAAAGCAAGATTTTCGTGATGTTCGAAATAGAAATTCACGACTTGCTGTTTGAAAAGTTGATTGTATTTAGTCATAAAAAGTCTGCACCTTAGTGAGTTGGTTATTTAGTCCAACTTTTGGGGTGCAGCTCAGTCTTACAAGCGGTTTTTTTTTGAAACTTAGTAATCAATAAAAGATTCGGTATTTGCCCCTTCTTTTTCAACCACTGGTTTATTCATATGTTCACGGTCTAAGCCTAGCACTAACGCCACACCGATTGCGATATAGATTGAAGAGTAAGTACCGAAACCGATACCGATCAATAACGCAAGTGAGAAGCTATGAATACTCGGACCTCCGAACCAGAATAAGGCTGCTACCACGAAAAGGGTGGTGATAGAGGTCATTAATGTACGTGAGAGCGTTTGACTTAATGAAATATCAATCACCTCTTGCGAGCTTACACGGCGGATTTTACTGAAGTTTTCCCGCACGCGGTCGAATACTACGATAGAGTCGTTAAGTGAATAGCCAACAACGGAGAGAATCGCAGCCACAAAAGTAAGATCGATCTCAATTTGAAGGAAAGAGAAAATCCCCACGGTAACTAATACGTCGTGAAACAAGGCTAAAATACCACCAAATGCCATACGCACTTCAAAACGCGTACCAACGTAAAGTAAGAGCATTCCAAGTGTTGCAAGCGTTGCATAGATCGCCCCTTGCGTAAGTTCTTCCCCCACGTTTGGTCCTACAAATTCTACGCTTTTAATCACCGCTTGGGGGTCAATATCTTTATGCACCATATTCATAATTTTATTGCCCAAATCCTTATCGCCTGCAGATGCGGGTAAGCGGATCATAATGTCTTTTTGGCTACCCGTGGTTTGCACTAAGGCACTGCCAAAGCCTTCTTTTTCTAAAGAGGCACGCACTTTTTCCAAGTCAGCAGGTTGTGAAAATGAGGTTTCAATCACAGTACCGCCCGTGAAATCTAATCCCCAGTTAAACCCTTTGGTCACGATAGAAAAAATACAAAGTGCCGTGACAATGAGTGAGAAACCAAAACCAATAAAGCGATAACGCATAAATGGAATGAGCTTATACGGAAGCTTAATTTCCGATACGTCTTTTTCTTTCTGAACAGTTGCCATTTATATCACCTTAAATCCAAAGTTTTTTGACACGTTTGTTACCACCATATACCCAGTTTACAAGCATACGTGTTCCTGTGATTGCGGTAAACATAGAGATCATTACGCCTAATGCCAAAGTAATCGCAAAGCCTTTTACAGGTCCTGTACCCACAGCATAAAGCACTAATGAGGTTAAAACGGTGGTTAAGTTTGAGTCGAAGATTGAGGTAAACGCACCGTTATAGCCTTCGTGAATGGCTTGTTGAACAGAACGTCCATTGCGCAATTCTTCTTTTATGCGCTCGTAAATCAATACGTTCGCATCCACCGACATCCCTACCGCTAACACGATACCTGCAATACCTGGCATTGTTAAGGTTGCACCAATTAATGACATTAACCCCATGGTTAAAATCATATTGACGGTTAATGCTATGGAAGCAAACACACCAAATATTTTGTAGTATACCAAACAGAAAATAATAGTGAGTACTAGCCCATATATCCCCGCTTCTACACCTTTTTCAACGTTATCCGCACCAAGTGACGCACCCACTGTTCGTTCTTCTACAATAACGATTGGCGCAATCAATGCTCCTGAACGAAGCAATACTGCTAAGTTTTGAGCTTCAGCAGGTGAGTTAATTCCTGTGATTTGGAATTGGTTACCCAAACGGCTGTTGATGGTTGCAACATTAATTACTTCTTCATGTTTTTCAAGGATCACTTTGCCATTTGCATCACGACGACCAGAATCTTTGAACTCACTATAAAGTGTTGCCATTGGCTTACCGACTGCACTTTTCGTAATCTCTGCCATTTGGTTACCACCATCGCTGTCTAGCTTAATGCTAACTTGTGGTAAGCCACGGTCATCTTTGCCAGAGTTTGCATCAATAATATGCTCACCACCTAAACTCGGTTTACGTTTAAGTACCATTGGGCGACCATCTTGCGTATATTTGAGTTCTGAATCCGCAGGCACAATCCCACGTGTTGCTGCTTCTGGATTTACAGCATCATTGACTAAACGGAACTCAAGCGTTGCAGTTGCACCAAGCAACTCTTTCGCTCGAGCTGTGTCTTGCACCCCTGGCAGCTCAACTACGATACGATCGGCACCTTGACGCTGAATAGTCGGTTCAGAAACACCTAACTCTTCCACACGTTTACGCAAAATCGATAAGTTTTGCTCAATTGCCATATCACGAGCACTTGATAAACCCGCTTCCGAAAGAGCAAAGGTTACTTCTGTTGGTGAATTATACGTCGCTTCTAGCGTAGTATGAGTGCGTTTCACTAATCGTACGGCTTTATCGGCATTGCTACTATCAGCAAATTCAATAATCGTTGCAAAATTATCGCCTTTTTTAATCGCTTTATATTGGATTTTGTCTTTGCGGAAATCTGCACGCAATGAATCTTGTAAGCTCTCTTGTTGCTTTTGCATTGCCGTATTCATATCCACCTCCATTAGAAAGCGAACCCCACCACGCAAGTCTAAGCCACGTTTCATTGGGCTACCGCCAATATCTGTTAGCCAAGTTGGTGTTGCTGGAGCAAGGTTTAAAGCCACTGAATATTTATCACCTAGCACTTCTGAGATTTTCTCTTTAGCAGGCAATTGTTGATCGTCTTTTTCCAGACGCACTAAGATCGAACCATTTTCAAGCTGCGTTGCTTTTGGTGAGATATTCAACGATGCAAGGGCATTATTAACTTGAGCCAATGTTTCCGTTGTTGCCTCTTGCCCACGCATCCCTGAAATTTGAACGGATGGATCTTCACCATATAAATTTGGAAGAGCATATAGACCACCAATTAAGGTAATAATGATGACCATCAAGTTCTTCCATAACGGGAATCGATTTAACACACTAATTCTCCTAAAAGTAAAACGCTTGTTTTAAGTACGCAAATGCACTCAAAACAAGCGTTAAAAATGAGATTAAGGTTTCAATGCTTTCATTGTACCTTTTGGTAAGGTCGCTACTACGAAGTTACGAGAGATCATCACTTCATTGTTGTCGTTTAATGCGATCACGATGTTTTCGTCTTCAGCACTTACTTTGGTAATTTTACCGATTAAACCACCGCTTGTTAAGATTTCATCCCCTTTTGAAAGGCTTGAAAGCAAGTTGCGTTGTTCTTTTTGGCGTTTAGATTGTGGGCGGAAAACCATAAAATAAAAAATCACACCGAACACAGCGAGAATGATCAACATTTCTAAACCGCTACCTTGTTGCATAAAAGCTCCTTAAAATCAATGAGTTAAGTTAAAAATATCTTTTTTCCGTATTCTGCCAAAATCAGTGAGGAAAAGTACATTATAAAATAGCATAAAATTGATTTTTTCACGAGTAGAAAATTTATGCGGGGGAAAAATAATAAACCAGCAAAAATATTTCCCGAATCTCTCAAAAAATTATTGACAAATCTCTCACTTTAGCACATTCTCTACCCATCTTTCACGCTAAAGTAAATAGCTAAATTATGAATACTCAAGCAATGATGACCACCATGATTACGATCATTACCATCTTCGTGTAGTGCGGGTCAGTATTGTTAAAACCAACCAAGAAAAGCCCGCTACAAGCGGGTTTTTTTGTAGAAAGATTTACAACATCACTCTTTTATCACTCAGGAGAAACTATGCGAGTTCTTAAATTTGGCGGCACATCGCTTGCAAATCCAGAACGCTTTATGCAAGCGGCAGATATCATCGAAAAAGCACATTTAAAATCCCAAGCAGCAGGCGTGCTTTCTGCTCCCGCTAAAATTACCAATCATTTAGTCGCCATCGTAGATAAAGCGATTGCTGGCGAATCTTTCGAACAAAACCTTTCTGAAGCAACCGACATTTTCCATAATATTATCAATGGGTTACATGCAGCAAATAATAAGGTTGATCGTGAAGGTTTATTAGCATTAGTTGAGGCTGAACTTAAACAAATCCAAGGTGTTGCCCAAGAAGCTGCACAAAGTAAGTCTCTTCCAGATTCCATTGCAGCAACCATTCACTGCCGTGGTGAAAAACTTTCAATTGCGATGATGCAAGCGTGGTTTGAAGCTAAAGGTTATGAAGTAACCAATATCAATCCTGTTGAAAAATTACTCGCTGTAGGTAGCTACTTAGAATCTTCTGTGGATATTGCTGAATCAACCAAACGTGTTGATGCCAACGCAATTCCGCAGAAAAATATCGTGTTAATGGCTGGGTTTACGGCAGGTAATGAAAAAGGTGAATTAGTGCTTTTAGGGCGTAACGGTTCTGATTACTCTGCAGCTTGTTTAGCAGCTTGTTTAAATGCAGAATGTTGTGAAATTTGGACTGATGTGGATGGCGTGTACACTTGTGATCCTCGTTTAGTCCCTGATGCGATTTGTTTAGAATCAATGAGTTATCAAGAAGCGATGGAGCTTTCTTACTTCGGAGCGAAAGTGATCCATCCTCGTACAATCGGTCCCCTTGTTCCACTCAATATACCGTGTTTAATTAAAAATACGGGTAATCCTGAAGGTAAAGGAACTTACATTGATGGTAATATCAATGATGATGGCTTAAAAGTAAAAGGTATTACCAACCTAGATAATATAGCAATGTTTAACGTATCTGGTTCTGGTATGCAGGGAATGGTTGGGATGGCTGCCCGTGTATTCTCATCTATGTCAAAAGCAGGGATTTCGGTCATTTTAATTACACAATCTTCATCAGAATATAGTATCAGTTTCTGTGTGCCAGCAAAATCAGCAGAAAAAGCTTTATCTGCACTAGAGAGTGAATTTGCTCATGAATTATTAGAAGGTTGCTTAAATCCTATTGATGTTATTAAAGATCTTTCTGTTGTTTCTGTTGTTGGTGATGGAATGCGTACTGCTAAAGGGATCGCAGTCCGTTTCTTCTCTGCACTTGCTCAAGCGAATATCAGCATTGTAGCGATTGCTCAAGGCTCATCTGAGCGTTCTATCTCTGCGGTAGTACCGTTAAATAAAGCGATTGAAGCCGTAAAAGCCACGCATAAACGCTTATTCAGCAACAAAAAAGTGGTGGATATGTTCCTTGTTGGCGTGGGGGGCGTTGGTGGCTCATTGATTGAACAAGTGAAACAACAAAAGGAGTTCCTTGCAAAGAAGGATATTGAGATCCGAGTTTGTGCATTAGCCAACTCCGATAAAATGTTACTCAATGAAAACGGTTTAAATTTAGATAATTGGCAGCAAGATTTAGAGAACGCAACACAACCATCAGATTTTGATGTGTTGCTCTCATTCATCAAATTGCACCACGTAGTAAACCCTGTATTTGTGGATTGTACTTCAGCACAATCTGTGGCAAACCTTTACGCTCGTGCGTTAAAAGAGGGCTTCCACGTAGTGACGCCAAACAAAAAAGCGAACACTTCAAGTTATGCCTACTATCAAGAAATGCGTGAAAATGCTCGCCAAAGTCAGCATAAATTCTTATACGAAACAAACGTAGGAGCAGGCTTACCCGTTATCGAAAACTTACAAAACTTGCTTGCTGCAGGCGATGAAGTTGAGAAATTCGAAGGGATTTTATCAGGCTCACTCTCTTTCATTTTCGGTAAACTAGAAGAGGGCTTAAGTCTTTCAGAAGCAACTTTATTAGCGAAAGAAAAAGGCTTTACCGAGCCAGATCCGCGTGATGATTTATCAGGTGCAGATGTAGCACGTAAATTGCTGATTCTCGCACGTGAAATGGGATTAGCTCTTGAGTTTGAAGATATTGAAGTGGAAGGCGTATTGCCAAAAGATTTCTCAGACGGAATGAATAAAGAGGAATTTTTGCAAGTGTTGCCAGAGCTTGATGCAGAGTTCAATAAACGTATTGAAGCCGCAAAAGCGGAAGGTAAAGTGCTACGCTATGTTGGCTCAATTGTAAACGGAAAATGTCGTGTCTCGATTGAAGCGGTCGATTCTGAGCACCCACTTTACAAAGTGAAAAATGGTGAAAACGCACTTGCCTTCTTCACTCGCTATTACAGCCCAATTCCACTCTTATTGCGTGGTTACGGTGCGGGCAATAGCGTAACGGCTGCGGGTATTTTCGCGGATATTTTACGTACCTTACATGGAGGAGCACAATAATGACAACATTACGTATTTATGCACCCGCTTCGAGTGCAAATATCAGCGTCGGTTTTGACTCTTTAGGGGCTGCTATCTCGCCAATCAACGGTTCTTTGCTGGGCGATGTAGTGCAAATTGAAGATTGCGATCAGCCATTTGAGCTTGAAAGTGTCGGTTATTTTGTTCGCAAATTACCAAAAGAGCCGCAAAAAAACATCGTTTATCAAGCTTACGTGCTTTTCAGTGAACGCTTTAAATTACGTGGCGGCAAGATCAAAAACTTACGCTTAACGCTCGAAAAGAATATGCCAATTGGTTCAGGCTTAGGCTCTAGTGCTTGCTCAATTGTGGCGGCATTAGTTGCACTCAATAAATTCCACGATGAGCCATTTTCAAAAATGGAATTGTTGGAAATGATGGGGGAATTAGAGGGGCGTATTTCAGGATCAATTCATTACGACAACGTAGCACCGTGCTATTTAGGTGGCTTACAATTAATGACCCAATCGCTCGGTAATATCTGCCAGCCGTTACCTTTCTTCGATGAATGGTATTGGGTACTTGCTTACCCTGGCATTGAGGTTTCAACCGCAGAGGCTCGTGCAATTTTACCGAAAAATTACACTCGCCAAGATATGATCCAACAGGCTCGCTATTTAGGCTCATTCGTCCACGCTTGCCATACACACCAAGATGTTTTAGCGGCTGCGATGATGAAAGATTTAATCGCCGAACCTTACCGTGAAAACTTACTGCCGAACTTCCCAACTGTTCGCCAAGGCTGTAAAGATCTCGGTGCATTAGCTGTCGGTATTTCTGGTTCAGGCCCAACCATGTTTGCGATTGCACCAGATTTGGAACACGCTCAAAAATTGGAAGCCTACTTAGAAAAAGAATACCTCCAAAACAACGAAGGATTTATTCATATCTGTAAAGTGGATAATTTAGGTGCGAGAGTGCTGAAATAAGTTTTACAACAATAACTCTAATTAAAACCACACCAAAATAAATAAAGGCGGGATAGACCGCCTTTATTTCCAAAGTTACTAAAATTTATAATTCAAACTCATAATAAAAGTTCTTCCACGTGCAAAGTTATAAAGTACGGTTTTATCTGAGCCACCGTTACAAGCAGATGGATCTTTTGCACATTCGATAGAATTATTTAAACTTGAATAATAACGTTGCGAAGCCGCATCATTTCCAGCATCTAATGGATCAACATAACGTTTATCTAACAGATTTTGTACTTCCGCTTTAATAATCAAATCTTTGATTGGTTCATAGCTGACGTGTAAATCTAAAATAATCGGTTGTTTTTCAATCTCTTCCGTTTTCTTAACGGCATAGTAAGTTCTATCACCCGCGGTATTTAATTCAAAGTGAGATCCGTTGATATATTCTTCTTGAATGGTCGCTCGTTTACTTTTTCCATAATAACGGGCTGCGATACCCAAGGTTAATTTTTTATCAAACCAGCGTGTGCCAAGCTCTAATCTTCCGTAGTCTTTCGGTAGCATTGAAACGCGAGATAAGCCATAACCTTGTTTCAAAATATCTTCTTTTGATGCATTATTAGGACGTGGACTAGCATCGGCATAATTAGTTGGTTGATTCGTACGTTGATAAGCGTAAGAGAAATTCGCAAAGAAACGTCCCATATCATAATTAAGCTCTAACTCGGCACCGCTTTTTTTCACGATCGGCTCATAATTTTGATGAGCGATGGTAAAGCGAAAACCATTCGTGTTTGCCCACGTAGGTACAATGCCATCTCTCCACCAAACACCGTAAACATTATGGATGTAGTTTTTAATAAAACTACGATAACCTACTAATTTCACACCTAATACATCGTCTTGAGTAAACAATCCTTTTTTATAGGTGTTAAAGCCTAGTTGATAGGTTTCCGCCCGTTCAGGTTTCAATGCAGTATTCACCCCCGCATCAGACACTTGAGAGAAAAACATCTCTTGAATATTCGGCATTCTGTGTGTGCGTGAATAAGTGAAAAATGGCATAAAATAATCACTTAGCTCTGCACTTAATGTAGCAGAATGATTGAATGCCTTTTTATGACCTGATTTATGTAAAATCGGTTCATTAATTTGATCCGCTGTATTTTCATATCCAACATACTCACCATTAAACGCATAATGGGTAAAATTAACGCTGTAATCTAAATGATAAATGCCTTTAGAAAGTCCAGTATCAAAATACACCGTTTTAAATTTCTGCTTACCTGAAGGTTGTAAAATCACTGAACGCTGTGGCAGTAAATTACGACTACCTTTAAATCGTCCTAAATTACTGTAGTTACCTTGATCATGTGAAGCATCATCATAAAACAAGCTTAATTCTTCTGGAAAACGGTTTTTACTGTATTCATTAGTAAAATAGTTAAACCCTAATGTGGTTTTTAAATCGATTTCTTTTGGCAATAAGAAGGTATAGCTGTTATTTATATCAACAATATTGGCCACATTCTTGGTAATAAGTTTGTCTGCAACTTGCCAGCCAGCAAAAAAACCGCCCTTAGGATAAATGGTTTTACCAATGTTATGTGCAGCCATTAAATTAAGATCAAGATAGTTGTGATCATTAAAGTTATAATTGAATTGGTAATTACGGTTTTCTATTTTACGTGAGCCAATTTTGTTATCTAATGTGCGTAATTGTGCTCCTAGCGTATGGTGATCATCGCCATATTCAAATTTTAACAAATGGCTACGCGAGTGTGATTGCAAACTACCCGGCTCAATCGGTGCAACACTATATTGATCTTTATTGCGTTCAAATGAGTCATTTGTAGAATTTACTTCATCCTGTAATTCAGGTATTTCTTGAGGCTGAGAGCCATTTGCTAATTCTTTTAAAATTTTCTTTCTTGTTTCATTTTTATAGTGATCAAGTTTATAGCGAGATATATTGTAACGTGGCTCATCTGGCGTGTCCTCTTCACTAATATAATCGTAATTTTCTTCTTGTCGTTCAATTCGAGTAATACAGCCTGGGGTTCTTGTTTCGATAGCTCCAGTTAGTTCATTTGTAGTTGTAATGGGATCTGTACTCCCATTAAATATTGGAGTTGGAGCATTACAAGACCAATGATTTTTGTTTAAATCAGGTGCCCATTGCCCTGCAGGATTTAAAACATAACCCGCATTACGAAAATAAGCTTCTTTTTCTTTCGCTAGAATATCCTGCCCTAATGATGCTAATCGTTCTCCGCCACCGATACGATAATCTTGTGAAACTTCACGTTGGCTATAACCATATACCATGCCTACATAGCCACCATTATCAAGCCATTTTCTGCCTGCAGCCATCGTCATAAAATTGGATTTAGTAGCATTACTTCCCGTCATTCCTTTAAGAATAATGCCAAATGGTTTGTCATCGGTAATGACATCATTAACGCCTAATGTTCTAAAATTAGCACTGCCCGATAATGCATTTATACCGCTTGTTCCCGAAAAGTTACTTTTATTGACATCTACACCTGCAATAAAATTAGGATCGATTGCCGCACCAAATTGAGAACTTCCGCCTGATTGACCAGAGTCTAAGGCTGTAGAATAGAAAGTCTGTGTTACACCATCAACCATCGTATTGACACGACCTAATCCATTTTCGCCACGAATATTTACAGAAACTACACCCGAACCTTTATCTTGCTGAGTAAATGCCCCAGGAATGCTCCGAATCACTTGGTCAATGGTTTGTGTTTCCTTAAATACATTTTCACGCGTACTTTTTGCTTTGGCTTCAGTGAAGGGCTTCTTATCGTTACTCACTTCGCTAGACTTTACTTGGATTTCATCTAGTACTAAATCTGCATAAGCAAATTGAGCCACCCCCAGTAATGATAATGTAATGATGTTGAGCGAAAACTTTTTGCTCATGCTTGTCTCCTTGTATTTTTTATGGTTATTTAATGAAAATGGCTCGCATTTTCTATCTAAAAACCACCATATTCAAATGGTTTTTACCTATCAATTTAAAATAAATTGCTAAATAAATGAAAGAGAAAGAAAAAATGGCAAATAAAAAAGCGGATAAAGTTAAATCCATTACTTTATCCGCGTTACTTACTAGGTAAATGATATAAGATTAATTTTGATTATTTTGCACAACCACAAGTGTTTACTTTATCTTCAAAACGGCGAGCTGCTTCGTCCCAGTTTACGACGTTCCAGAATGCTTTGATGTAATCTGGGCGACGGTTTTGGTAGTTTAAGTAGTAAGCGTGTTCCCAAACATCTAAGCCTAAGATTGGGTAGCCTGAAACGCCAGCCACTTCTTTACCCATTAAAGGTGAATCTTGGTTTGCTGTAGAAACAACGGATAATTTACCCTCTTCTAATACTAACCACGCCCAGCCTGAACCGAAGCGGGTTGCTGCAGCTTGTTCAAATTGTGCTTGGAATGCTTCAACAGAACCGAAATCACTCTCAATTGCGTCTTTTAATGCACCTTGTAAAGTTGTGCCAGTTTTTAAACCTTTCCAGAATAACGTATGGTTTACGTGACCGCCCACATTGTTACGTACCGCAACACGTTTTTCTGCTGGAACTTGCTCAAGGTTTGAAATTAATTTACCTGGGCATTGTTCTAATAATTCTGGATATGCTTCTAATGCTGCATTTGCATTGTTCACATAAGTTTGGTGATGTTTAGAATGGTGGATTTCCATTGTTCTTGCATCAAAATGTGGCTCTAATGCATCGTATGCATAGCCTAATTCTGGTAATGTGTATGCCATTGTTATTATCCTCAAATATATAAAATAATAGGTAAAACTTGAGTTAAAACTCGTTGTAAATTCTACCAAAAAATAGTCAGTTAATACACTTTAATTTGATCTATCGCAAATATTTGTCATATTTTTGCTAAAATATCACCGCTTACTTATATGCTTATTTTATGACGAAAATAACGGAGAAAAGAATGATCCAACAAACTTTATGCTTAATTAAACCAGATGCGACGAAACGCCATTTAATCGGCAAAATTTTATCGCATTTAGAAGAAGCAGGTTTAACCATTAAGGCCTTGAAAAAAATCCAACTTACCCGTGAACAAGCGGAAGGTTTTTATGCAGAACATCAAGGGCGCGAATATTTTACCCCGCTCATTGATTTTATGATTTCAGCCCCTGTAGTTGCTGTGGTTCTGGAAGGCGAAAACGCGGTAGCAAATTATCGTGCTTTAATGGGAGCAACGAAGCCTGAAGATCAAAAAGAAGGGACACTTCGCAAAATGTACGCATTAAGCGGACGTGAAAATTCCGTGCACGGTTCTGATTCTGTTGAATCAGCAGAGCGTGAGATTGCCTATTTCTTTACATCAAATGAAATAGTGTAAGCGGTTCATTTTTAGAAATCTCTTGCGAGATCTAAAACCTTCTTTATATAAAAAAATATACAAAATGCTAGATACTGAAATTCTACTGACCATCAAATTACAAGATACGCTATTTGCTGATCCTCGCCGTATTGAATTATTACGCCAAATTAAACAGATTGGTTCAATCAACCAAGCAGCAAAATTAGCTGGTGTAAGCTATAAAACCGCGTGGGACAACATTGATGCTATGACAAAAATTAGCCCTAAACCTTTGCTTGAACGTAGCACGGGTGGGAAACAGGGTGGCGGCACGCAACTGACCAGCTATGCAGAACGTCTGTTGCAACTTTATGATCTGTTACAACACACACAAAAGCGTGCCTTTGACATCTTACACGAAGAGAATATTCCACTTGATAATGCACTGGTTGCAACTGCAAAATCTTCTTTAAAAACTAGTGCAAGAAATCAGCTTTTCGGAAAAGTATCAGGGTTAAAACAAAAGGGAGCGTTAGTTTGGGTTGATGTAAATATTGAGGGGATGAACGAGTCGATTTGTGCTGTTATCACTGAAAAAAGTAGCAAGCGGCTTGAGCTCACACTTGGTCGAGAGGTGATGCTATTGATTAAAGCTCCTTGGATTAAACTCAATGCCCAACCCACAGGTCTAAACGATTTCATAGGAAAAATTGTTACTATTGAGAAAAATGAAGTGATAATAGAAATGCAGCAAACGACGTTTTGTGCAACAACTGAAAGTGATTTTTCAGCTCAAGTAGGTGAGCAAATTCCACTGCATATAGGGCCAGAGCAGATCATTTTGGCGGCTATTTAATACAAAAAAGTCTGCCCGAAGGCAGACAAGGAGTGATTTCTGTATCTGAATTGTTATTATAGTATTATATAAAAATATAATAGCGATATTTATTTTATCGCTGATAGTTAAATTACGCAATAAATTTAGCGTGTTTTTACCTTTTAATTAACAATTAAGCTCACTTGAATATCTAAATGTAAAACAAATGTTACAAAATAGAGGGGAAATCTTGATTTTCCCTCTCTTTTTTGATTTTTGCTGGAACGGTTTAGCTAAAGTGAGGTACAATCGGTACCATCTTTTCAATTTTAAACTTACCTTTATATAAGGAGCAAAAACGCTTAGTTTATCGGCAAAAAATATCCGTTTAAATACTTGAATTAGACAAAGCCTTTGCAAATCCAGAAGCAGCCATCAAACAAGCGGTAGAAAATGCAAAAATATTTGCAAATGCGACCGCTTCATCATCGCTTTCATCAAGTGGTGTGAAAAACATCGTGGCGGTAACGGCTTGTCCAACGGGTGTGGCTCACACTTTTATGTCAGCTGAGGCAATTGAAAATTATACTAAAGCTCAAGGCTGGAACGTGCGTGTAGAAACTCGTGGACAAGTCGGTGCGGGCAACCCAATCACTCCAGAAGAAGTAGCTGCCGCAGATCTCGTCTTTGTGGCGGCAGATATTGATGTGCCTTTAGATAAATTCAAAGGTAAATTGATGTATCGTACTTCAACAGGCTTAGCGTTGAAGAAAACCGCTCAAGAGTTTGAAAAAGCATTCAAAGAAGCGAAAGTGTTTGAAGATGCAGCAACAAATGCGACAACAGAAACCAAAACCGAAGAGAAAAAAGGTGTGTACAAACACTTAATGACAGGCGTGTCGCATATGCTTCCTCTTGTGATTGCTGGTGGTTTATTGATTGCCGTTTCCTTTATGTTTGGTATTGAGGCATTCAAAACTGATGATTTCGCAGGCTTGCCAAAAGCGTTAATGGATATTGGCGGCGGGGCGGCATTCCACTTAATGATTGCCGTATTCGCAGGTTATGTGGCGTTCTCAATTGCTGACCGTCCAGGTTTAGCAGTAGGTCTTATTGGTGGGATGTTAGCTACCACTGCGGGAGCGGGTATATTAGGCGGTATCGTTGCAGGTTTCCTTGCGGGTTACGTGATGAAATTCTTAAATGACATTATCAAATTACCACCAAGTTTTACCTCACTTAAACCGATCTTAATTCTGCCATTATTCGGTGCCGCCATCGTGGGTTTATTGATGATCTATGTCATCAACCCACCAGTAAAAGCGTTGATGGACGCATTAGTGGATTGGTTAAATACAATGGGGCAAACCAATGCGGTGATTTTAGGTCTTATCCTTGGTGCGATGATGTGTGTTGATATGGGCGGGCCAGTAAACAAAGCGGCTTATACCTTCGGTGTGGGCTTAATCGCTTCTCAACAATATGTACCAATGGCAGCGGTAATGGCGGCAGGTATGGTGCCACCAATTGGTATGGCAATCGCTACTTTCCTTGCTCGCTCTAAATTTACTGCAAACCAACGCGATGCAGGTAAAACTTCATTTGTATTAGGTTTATGTTTTATTTCTGAAGGGGCATTACCATTCGTTGCGGCAGATCCTGTGCGTGTGATCATCTCATCTATATTAGGTGGTGCAACGGCTGGTGCAATCTCAATGGGCTTAGGTATTACCCTTCAAGCACCGCACGGTGGTTTATTCGTCATTCCATTCGTTTCACAACCGTTGATGTACTTAGGTGCAATCGCATTAGGTTCAGTGGTAACAGGTGTAATTTACTCTGTTATTAAACAAAAAGCGGCAGAATAATTCTGGACTTTTGCAAATAGCCTCTTAGCACGTGTTAAGAGGCTATTTTACTTTCCATCTTTACTTATCTTTTTTCGGGTTTGACTTTTAAAAACTTCGCTTTTGTGCTATTTTCTACACCGATTTTTTACCCTTTTTTCGGAATAGAACAAAATGAACTTAACAACAAAACAAAGACAATTTTTAAAAGGCTTGGCACACCACTTAAGCCCTGTGGTTATGCTGGGGGGCAACGGTTTAACTGAAGGCGTGTTAGCTGAAATTGATAACGCATTAAATCATCATGAGTTGATCAAAGTGAAAATTGCTGGTGCAGATCGTGAAGTAAAACAGCTAATTATTGATGCTATCGTGCGTGAAACCAACGCAGTAAACGTACAAACTATCGGGCACGTGCTTGTGCTTTATCGTCAAAGTGATGATAAAAAAATCACACTGCCAAAAGCAACAAAATCAATTTAATTAAAATGGGCAGCCCGCAGGGGTATATGCCCATTTTCTCTTTTTAAACACTATTATGGTTAATAAACTCTCTTTTTATACCGCTTTAATGCTTTGTATTCCGCTCTTTGTCTGGGCAACAGGTTGGCATTGGGTTAATGATGCTCATTTAATTTCAGGCTTCGATACCTTTATGTATTTCTTAACCGAAAGCGGTTCAGCTCCTTATGCTTTGATTACCTGCGTTGTGTTTATGTTATGGCTAATGAAATTAGTAGCAAAACGTTATTCTTGGCTTTTAGTTGGAGCTGTGTGTGCTACTTCTGTGATTGGCACGCAAGCAATTAAAATAGTAGCAAAACATACTTTTGCTGAGCCTCGCCCTTATGTTGTGCAAATGATGGGTGGAGAAGCTCAAGCCGAGCAATTTTATGAACTTTCACGTGATGAACGAGCGGTATTAGTCGCACAACATTACCAAAACCACAATTTCCCGCTGGTGGTAAAACATCGTGAAAGTGAAACAGGCTATTCATTCCCATCAGGGCATACGATTTTTGCGGTTTCGTGGCTACTCCTTTTTGCGGGCTTATTAATCGGAATACGTTCGCAAGCGGTCATTTTTGCCCAAGGTTTTGCATTAGTTTGGGCAGCATTAATGTTAATCAGCCGTTTGCGTTTTGGCATGCATTACCCAATCGATCTCTTTATTAGCACTCTGATTGCGTGGATATTCCATTGCATCCTCTTTATTTGGATTATCCCTTTTGCTGAAAGATTTTCATTATTTAAAAAACGAGGTTAATTATGGCAGTTTATTACGGCTTAGACATCGGCGGCACAAAAATTGAGCTTGCGGCTTTCAATGAAAAATTGGAAAAACTGTATAGCGAACGCGTGCCAACCCCGCAAACAAACTATGAAGATTGGCTTTACACCGTTGAAACATTAGTGCGTAATGCAGATGAAAAATTTGGTGAAAAAGGCTTTGTTGGCTTAGGGCTCCCAGGCTTTGTAAACCGTGAAACTGGCGTGGGTGAAATAACTAATATTCGCGTAGCAGATGGCAAAACCATCTTAAAAGATTTAAGTGAACGCTTAGGGCGTGAAGTACGCGGCGAAAACGATGCGAACTGCTTTGCTCTTTCTGAAGCATGGGATGAAAACAACAAGCAATACTCTACCGTGCTTGGTTTAATTATTGGCACGGGCTTTGGCGGTGGTTTAGTTTTTGATGGCAAAATTCACTCAGGTCATATCGGTATGGCGGGAGAAGTGGGTCATATGCAATTAAACTACCACGCTTTAAAACTACTTGGTTGGGATCATGCACCAATCTATGATTGTGGCTGTGGCAATCGTGCCTGTTTAGATACCTATCTGTCAGGTCGTGGCTTTGAATTGCTGTTCCAATCTTTAGAACAAGAGACAGTAAAAGCGAAAGAAATTATTGAGCGTTTCTACGCAAAAGAGCCGAAAGTGGTGGCATTTGTTGAGAAATTTATCGAATTGATGGCAATCTCAATCGGAAATTTAATTACCATTTTAGACCCTGATATGATCGTCTTTGGCGGAGGCTTATCAAACTTTGATTACATTTACGAGGCACTACCAAAAGCATTACCACCGCATTTAATGCGTACGGCAAAAGTACCTGTGATTAAAAAAGCGATCCACGGCGACTCAGGCGGCACACGTGGCGCAGCTGCGTTGTTCTTAAAATAAATATATGATCTAGGGTAATAACAAGTTGAGGTTGGTTGATTAATTTCTTCGTTAATTGCTACTGCCAAATCTCCCCTCCCCCTCTTTGCTAAAGAGGGGATTGTTATAGCAAAATTAGATTTTCACGTCCAACATCAACATTGCAAAAATTGAGAATATAAATAAGCCAACAACTATCAATTTATTAAAGAACCTCCCCTCTTTAGCAAAGAGAGGGAGGGGAGATTTGGCAGAAGATAAAACGAAGAGAGTAAAATATAAAAGGAAAAATATGCTAAACATTACCCCCATCCCCGCTCTATCGGACAACTACATCTGGGTTATTGCTCAAGAGAACCAAGCTATTATTGTTGATCCTTCTGAAGCTAAACCCGCATTAGATTATCTTGCAAAACATTCACTAAATTTAACCGCGATTTTGCTTACACATCATCATCACGATCACGTGGGCGGCATAAATGGAATCAAACAACATTATCCGAACATTCCTGTGTATGGACCTGCTGAATGCCAAGAGTGGACAACTGAGATTGTTGAGCCCGAAACGCATTTGACACTGTTTGGCTATGATGTTCGCGTGATTGAAAGTGCAGGGCACACCGAGCAGCACGTAAGCTATCTGTTTGGCAACGAATATCTCTTCTGTGGCGATGCATTATTCTCAGCAGGTTGTGGGCGAGTTTTCACAGGCGATTATCAAGCCGAATTTGAAGCTCTTCAACGCTTTAAAGCCTTACCAAGTTTTGTCGAAATTTTCCCTGCTCACGAATATACAGCAAGTAATTTAAAATTTGCTGAAGCGGTGATGAAGCCGAGCTGTGCTTTCTTTGAATATCAAGAATTAGTGTTAATGAAACGTGAACAACATCGTCCAACTTTGCCAACAACGCTTGAAAAAGAGCTGGTAATTAACCCATTTTTAAGAGCAGAAACGTTGGAAGAGTTTATTGAGTTGCGGAAGCAGAAAGATAATTTTTAGGTATTTTTCCTAAAAAATGATAGGATTAACCTTTAAATAATACAAAATAATATAAAAAATGAAAGACACTCTACGTATTGCAACTCGCCAGAGCCCATTAGCACTTTGGCAGGCGAATTTTGTTAAAGCAGAATTAGAAAAACATTTCCCTGAATTAAGCGTCGAACTAGTCACAATGGTGACCAAAGGCGATATTATTTTAGATACGCCACTGGCAAAAATTGGTGGTAAAGGCTTGTTCGTGAAAGAGCTGGAGTTGGCTCTGTTAGAAAATCGAGCAGACATCGCTGTGCATTCGATGAAAGATGTGCCGATGAGTTTTCCTGAAGGCTTAGGCTTAGCGGTGATTTGTGAGCGTGAAGATCCGCGCGATGCTTTTGTTTCTAACCGCTATGCAAATTTAGATGAATTGCCTGAAGGTGCAGTTGTAGGTACTTCAAGCTTGCGTCGTCAATGTCAATTGGTGGCGAAATATCCGCATCTCACCGTGAAATCCTTGCGTGGTAATGTGGGCACACGTTTAAGCAAGTTAGACAATAGCGAATATGATGCGATTATTTTAGCTTCGGCTGGTCTAATCCGTTTGGGAATGCCTGAACGCATTAAAAGTTTTATCTCCGTTGAGCAATCGTTGCCTGCGGCGGGGCAAGGGGCGGTGGGAATTGAGACCCGCATCAATGATGAACGCATATTGAACTACCTTGCAAAATTAAACCACGAAACGACCGCTTGTTGTGTGAAGGCCGAACGTGCAATGAACACTCGCTTGCAAGGTGGTTGCCAAGTGCCAATCGGTGGTTTTGCGACCATTAAAAATGGCGAAGTTACTTTGAATGCTTTAGTTGGAGCATTAGATGGTTCGAGTATTATTCGAGCCACAGGCAAAGCACCAGTGAGTGAAGCAGAGCAGCTTGGTGTGAAAATCGCTGAGCAACTACTTGCACAAGGTGCGGATAAAATTCTGGCTGAAATTTATGCTGAATAATTTATGAATGTATTAGTGACTCGCCCCGATGCACGTGGGCAAGAGTTGGTAGAGTTACTCAACCAACAGCAAATTTTCGCTTTGCATCAACCGCTTTTTACGCTAGAAGCGGGGAGAGAATTGCCAATTTTACCTTCGCTTTTTTCACAGCTGAATGTAGGCGATTATGTCTTTGCGGTGTCGAAAAATGCGATTGATTTTGCGTGTAATACGCTGGCTGAAACAGGTTTTAAATTCCGCCGTGATCTGCAATATTTCTCTGTTGGGATACGAACTGCCAGTTATTTTGCTGAAAAATCAGAACAAGCGGTCAAATTTCCTATCCATTTTGAAAATAGCGAAGGCGTGTTAGAGTTGCCAGAAATGCAAGCACTCGAAGGTAAAAACCTGGTGATTTTACGTGCGGATAGCGGACGAGAATTATTGGCTCAAGAAGCGGTAAAACGTGGAGCAATGGTACAGAATGTGGAGTGTTATCGTCGCGTGCTGATTTCTGAACAGCTTTCTGAGAAAATCAGTCTTGCTAAACGTTCGGGCATTGATACCATTGTGATTACAAGCGGTGAGATTTTAGCGACCTTAGTAGAGCTGACCGCTAGTGAAGATCAATCTTGGCTATTTGAGTGCCAAGTTGTAGTAGTGGGCGAGCGAATTGCGACTTTAGCTAAGCAATATGGCTGGGAACGTGATAAGATCATTGTGTCGCAAAAAGCAGATAATCAAACTTTATTAGATGTATTAGTAAACAATAAGCGATAACAATTTTGTTTTCGTGGAAAGAGGTGATTATGTCAGAAAAAAATACGCCAAATTCAGAAGAAACGCTAGCACAAGCGGTCGAATCTTCAGAAAAATTTGCAGAGAATTTAGCTTCTGCAGGCGTGATGCCTGAAAGAGTTGTAGTGAAAAAGAGTGGCACGGCAATCGGCTTATTAGCTTTATTCGTTGCATTAGCTGTTGGTAGTGCAGGGTATTATTTCGGTGCTAAAAAATTAGCTGAAGTGAATACACAATTGCAGGCTTTAACTAAAGTAGCAAGTGCAGAGAATACTATACAAGCGGTGGATTTTTCAAAAGAAAAAGCACAATTAGATGAGCTTGTAGGCAGTTACGATAAAGCCTTAGAGCGTATCGCTCAATTAGAAAAAGAGCAAGGGGCTTACTCTAGCCAAATCCTTGCGTTACAAACTCAAGTTAAGCGAGCTAATTCAACGCAAGCTGACTCAAGTGCGTGGTTGCTCTCGGATGCGAATTTCTTATTAAATAACGCATTGCGTAAGCTCAAGATTGATACCGACGTAGACACTGCTCAAAGCTTGTTAGAAGAAGCAGATGTGACGTTGGCAAAAGTGACAAATAGCCAATATTTATCTCAAGTGGGTCAAGTTCGTACAGCAATTCAGGCGGATCTCAATAATTTAAAAAGTGTTAATCAAGTCGATCAAAATGGATTAATGCAACGTTTAACAGCATTGGCAAACAACTTGGATGATTTACCAATGTTGGAAAATGAAAGTGTGAATACCACTCAAAATGCGGGCGAAGTGAGTAATTCAATTGATGATTGGCAGCAAAATATTGAGAAAACCGCAAATTCTTTCTTAGATCATTTCATCCGCGTGAGCGACAAAAATAAAAATGACGAGAAAGGTTTTATCGCACCAAATCAAGAAGTTTATTTGCGTGAAAATATCCGCTTACGTTTACAATTAGCCATTTTAGCAATTCCACGTCAGCAGAATGCACTTTACGATAAATCGTTAGAAGCGGTTAGTACTTGGATTCGTAGCTATTTCAATACGCAAAATGAGAATGTGAAAAACTTTCTCAAAGAGTTGGATGAGTTGAGTGAACAATCTATCTATCTTGATGTGCCTGAACAATTGCAGAGTTTAAATGTGTTAAATAACATCTTGAGAAAAGAGCCAGTGCAATTAGACAAGATTGAGATTAAGGAAGAAAAAGAGCTTGTAGAGCCTTCAAAAATAGAAGAGGCTAAAGCTGAACCTGCTCAAGAAACAACAAAAACGGGTGAAAAAGTAAGTGAAAAGCCTGCTGAAAAATCGGATGAGCAATCTACTAAAGATGCTCAAGCACAATAAGGAGGAGCTATGTTTCGTGTTCTCTTTTTAATGTTATTAGTGCTTGCAGCTTTAGTAGCAGGTCCTTATTTGGCTGGGCAGCAAGGTTATGTGCGTATTGAAACTGATACCAAAATTATCGAGATGAGTCTTGTCACCTTAGTACTTTTCTTTGCGGCTGCAATGGCATTGGTTTATGGCATTGAATGGCTTGTTCGCCGATTCTGCCACTTAAGCAAAGGTTCGTATGATTGGTTTTTTTATCGTAAACAAAAACGAGCTCAACAAGAAACTTTGGAAGGTTTAATGCAAATGAGCGAGGGCAATTACTCGAAAGCCGAAAAATTGTTCAGCAAAAATGTAAAATATGCGAATGAACCGATCATTAACTTAATCAAAGCCGCGGAAGCCGCACAGCAACGTGGCGACGATTTAGAAGCAAATAAATATTTAATAGAAGCAAGCAAAATTGGAGGCGAAAATAATGTCGCTATAGAATTGGCTCGTGCGAAAATTCTCGTGCAACAAGGTAAATTACCTGCAGCACGTACAGCCATTGATAGCTTATTAGAGCTTACCTCAAACAATACGGAAGTGTTACGCTTAGCAATTCGCATTTACCAAGATTCAAAAGCCTATATAGCGTTAGATAAAATTTTGGAAAGCATCGGGCAACGCAGTTTCCTTTCCTGTGAAGAATATGAAGCCCTTGAACATTTCGTAGACGATGGATTACTCGACGAAGTGATGAACGAAACAGGGCAAGAAGGATTACTCAGTTGGTGGGAAAAACAACCGAGCCGCCGTCGTAAATCTGTTTATGCACGCGTAGGATTGATTAAACGCTTAATAGATAGTGAAGATCACGAATCTGCCCAAGAGCTTGCCTTCGAAACGCTAAAAAAATATGAAGATGAGCAACTTGATGGTTTATTCGAACAATTAACCCGCTTGCAAATTGATGAAGGGGCAAAACTCATTAAATTATTGATGAAACGAATGGCAAAAGCCGATGTGCTTTACACCGATGATTACGCTAGAGCATTAGGTTACATTTATGCCCGTGAAGGTGATTTCAGTCGTGCGAAAGGTTATTTTGCAAACTTGTTAGAGCACCAAGAGTGTATCGCAAACGACCGAATTATGGCGTTATACGTCGCTGAACAAGTAGGCGACACCGAACTTGCCGAGAAAATCCGCCAAATTAACTTGAAGAAAGTGAATATTGCGGAGAAGGCGGAGAGTTAGAAGAGTGAAGTAAAAATCTAAAATAAAATAATTGCTAATATTATTGAAAAATAAACTGTAGAAGATCAAACCCAATCTGACAGTCTCCTGTTTAAAAACTCGTGCCTGTCAGATTAATTTAAGTTTAGATTCTTTTCTGCCTAAGTACGTTTCTCCATCTATCAAGTAATGTTTCCATTTGAGTTCTTCCGCAATACATTTTATTTTGTTTCTTATAGATACGCTTTTTCAGATTAGGCACACGTTGATTTTGATTAAGTAATTTCAACCCTACTTTGTTCTGCTACTTGTTGATAGTGATCAAAGGTATCACAACTTATACCCATAATTTTACAGGTTTGCGAGATGTTACCTAATTCTTTGGATAAATGAAGTAAATCTGTCTTGTATCTACTATGCCAACGGGAAACTCTCACTTTTTATTTTGATTTATCAGATTAAGTCTGATTTTATTCACATTGAAAGAACTTGGTAGTTGGTAAACATTAGAAATGGTAAAAATATGCTTATTAGAATGTAGATTACTTAATGGTACACGCAGGTAGAATAAAATTTACGACACAATCTTGACATAATCATAAACTATAAATAGAAAGAAAATACCATTTTTTAGTAATAAAATATTGATTTATAAGACTTTTAATGGCACGCCCTAAAGGATTCGAACCTTTGACCCACGCCTTAGAAGGGCGTTGC
>ENA-OWND01000710-OWND01000710.1-metagenome-genome-assembly--contig:-NODE-710-length-22404-cov-6.981923_pt1 | contig 22404 bp, 19 predicted proteins | sample MGYA00245342_ERZ651119 | MGnify/ENA primary metagenome ERZ651119 (study PRJEB26857, sample SAMEA4031756) | metagenome | biome: human; feature: oral; material: saliva | place: Philippines | collected 2014... | reverse complement strand
CATCGAATACTGGTACAAAGGCTACAACGCCTTTAACCAACTCGCAAAAATGATTTTATAAACCCACGCCCTCCACACGGAGGGTTTTTTATTGGAGAGAAATATGAGACTAATATCACGATTATCTGTTGTCAAAAAATTAAGCACAAGCAGAACCACATTAGATCGATGGGTTAACGTAAAACATCCGTCCTATCGAGAAGATTTCCCAAAGCCGATTAGAAATGGACGTTATGTTTTCTTCATTGAAGAAGAGATTGATCAGTACATTGAAAATCTGCGTAAAAATCAACCATCTTAAGGAGCAAATAATGGCTAGAATTATAAAACCGTTGGTTATTCAACAAATCAAGAATGCCAAAACAGGCATTTTAAGGGATGGTGACGGTTTATTTTTGAAAGTTACCGACCATTCCAAAGTCTGGCGTTTTGCCTACATCAAACCATTTGCAAAAAAACGAACCGATATAAAACTCGGTACATACCCAGAAATGTCGCTACTCGAAGCAAGACAAAAACGCTCAGAATATAAAATGTTGCTTGCTCAGAATATCGATCCATTTGAGCATCAACAACAGCAAACGCTCTTGTTACAAGAGGAGAAAGAAAACTCATTCAAAAATGTGGCCATCAAATGGCGACAAAATTTAAAGTCAAAAGTCGTAATGGAAAAAACAATGAATGAAGATTGGCGACGGCTTGAAAACCACATCTTCCCGTTGTTAGGTGATATACCGATTTCGCAGATTAACTCCCGTATTTTAATCAAAACGCTCCAGCCACTTTATCAAAAAGGATTTTCTAACGCTTTAGAAAAAACACTGCGAATTGTGGTAGAAATTATGGATTATGCCGAGAATACTGGACTTATAGACATTCACAACTGCCAAAAAGCCAGAAAGTCCTTTCATTTTACGGCAGCAAAAAATAACCCCACCATTTTGCCAAACCAAGTGCCAAAACTAATCGAAGACATTTTCCACGCTAAAATACTCACAAAAACCAAGTTGCTTATTTTCTGGAGCTTACTCACAGCAGTTCGCCCAGCAGAAGTCGTTAGCGTAGAATGGCATGAAATTGATTGGGAAAACTGTCTCTGGCATATCCCGAAAGAGAAAATGAAAGGCAGGCGAAATGAAAAGAAACCGCATACAGTACCACTCTGTAAGCAAGCGATTTGGGTATTAGAAGAAATGAAAAAATGGAATGGCACATATCCATTCGTTTTTGCTCACAGCTTACGCCCAGATAAAGAGCCAATGAGCAGCGAAACGGTTAATAATGCCTTGAAACGGAATGGCTATTACGGCATTTTGACATCGCACGGAATAAGATCGATAATCCGAACCTATTTAGCTGATATAGGCATTGAGCGAAACACGGCAGAAAAGGTCCTTGCTCATAAAATTGATGATCAACTTGAAGCGACTTATAACCGCCACGATTACCTCAAACAACGCATTCCTGTTATGCAGCAATGGGGCGATTATTTAGAACAATGCGGGCTCACTCACGACAAAATTATCACCTACTAAAGCACATACTATTTTCACTTGCTTTAATGCGTTTTAATGAGTTCTATTGAGTTCTTGAAATAAGCAAAGTTATTGTTTTATATAGACTTTTGAGCTTTTGTGATGAGTTAAGAGCTTAAGTAATGGAGGCGTGTACCGGAGTCGAACCGATCTACATGGATTTGCAATCCAGTGCATAACCGCTTTGCTAACACGCCATAAGATCTGAAAATGGAGCGGGAAACGAGGCTCGAACTCGCGACCCCGACCTTGGCAAGGTCGTGCTCTACCAACTGAGCTATTCCCGCATTTGAGGTGTTGTGCTTAATAACGAGGTGCATTTTACGGATTATGAACTTCTTGTCAACGATAAAAATAAAATATTTCACTAACCGCATAAAAAAAGACCTTTCTGTGCATTTTTTATGACTTTTGAAGTGATTTCGGCTTCAAGTCACCGCCTTTTAAAAAATTATTAAATTATATTTAATAAAATGATTGCTCTCTAAATTAACTTCCTGTAAGCTTAAAAAACATAAGTATAGCTTATACTTATTAGATAAATACATTTGTAAGTAAATATCGATAAAGAGAGGTGCAACACTCAGGCAGATTAATTCTAGGCAACTAGGGCCGTTTGACGATTAATTGATGGGAGTGCTTGCCGAGGTGTGAATTCACTAGACTGGAATGAACATCGGCTAGGTCAGGTTGAATCCTACTAGCTGTCATTTAAATCTCGCTTAAAGCGATTTTAAATGGAGTGCTCTGAGGAATGGCTCGCCCACAAATCTACTCAATTTCCTTTCGAATCACTAAAATCACAACATCATCCCTTAATAATAGGAAATTTTTATTATGTCTAAACTTTCTGTAGCTAAATTTGGTGGTACAAGTGTCGCTAATTTCGAAGCGATGTCATTATGTGCAAATATTGTAACTCAAGATCCAAACACGTGCGTTGTGGTATTATCTGCCTCTGCAGGTGTAACCAACTATTTAGTTGAGCTCGCAAACGGTTGCGAGAAGGAACGTCGCGATGAAATCATCGCAACTGTTCGCACAATTCAATATAACATTATCGAAAAATTACAACATCAATCAGAAATTTCAGCTCAAATTGATAAATTATTAGCTCGCATTGAAGCTCTTGCCGAATCAGCAAGCCTTGCTACTTCAACTGCACTTGCGGATGAACTCATCTCTCACGGCGAGATGATGTCTACTAAAATCTTCACTCAATTATGTGCAGAACGTAACTATCCTGCTGTTTGGGTCGATGTGCGTGAAATCGTGGCGACGAACAGCCACTATGGTAAAGCAGCACCAAACGATGAAAAAACCAAATTACAATCTGATGCGATTTTAAAACCGCTTATTGCAGAAGGTAAAGTAGCAATTACACAAGGCTTTATCGGTCGTGATGCCGAAGGTAAAACTACTACATTAGGTCGTGGTGGCTCAGACTACTCTGCTGCACTTTTAGCAGAGGTGTTAAACGCAGATGATGTGTTAATCTGGACTGACGTACCAGGCATCTACACTACAGATCCACGCGTTGAACCAAATGCAAAACGTATCGATACAATGGCATTTAACGAAGCGGCTGAAATGGCAACCTTTGGTGCGAAAGTACTTCATCCTGCAACCTTATTACCTGCTGTGCGTAGTAATATCCCAGTATTCGTTGGTTCAAGCAGAGCACCAGAACAAGGCGGTACTTGGGTAACGCGCGATCCACAACCTCGTCCAACTTTCCGTGCAATTGCTTTACGTCGTAATCAAACCTTACTCACACTTTCAAGCCTTTCAATGCTTCACGCTAAAGGTTTCTTAGCAAATGTGTTCGCAATTTTAGCAAAACACAACATTTCTGTAGATGTGATTACCACATCAGAAGTAAGCATCGCATTAACACTAGATAAAACAGGTTCAACTTCAACAGGAGCAGAAATGCTTTCTCAAGATTTATTAGATGAATTAAGAGAACTCTGCCACGTTCATGTAGAAAACGATCTCGCTTTAGTCGCCATTATTGGTAATAATCTACACACCCAAGCTGGTGTGGCAAAACAGTTATTCCACCAATTAGAAGGCTTTAACATCCGATTAATCAGCTATGGTGCAAGCACAAATAACGTTTGCACCCTTGTGAAAAATGATGAAGCAGATAATGTTGTACGTGCATTACACGCTGGAGTGTTCTAATCTTTTTTAGAGAGTTAAGAAAATGAGATAGACTAGATATTAGTCTATCTCATTTATTTTTATCTCGCTTCTTTTCCTTTTTCTAAAGTTTCAGGCTGCCTATCTAGTATATAATCCAATACCATGCCCGCTCGTGCAAAAAACTCTCTTATTCGCACTTTAAAATGTCCTTCTGGATATTTTGCGACAAAACAAACCGCATCAATATTTCTTGTTTTCGCTATAAACATCGCTCGTTCACAATGAAAACGCTGACTAACCACTACAAATGGCGGTAATTGAAATACTTTATCAGCTCGAATAACCGAATCTAAGGTACGATAACCTGCAAAATCTTGCTGAATTTGCACCGCTTGCACACCCTGTCTTCGGAGATCATTCGCCATTACCCGTGGTTCATTATAGTAAGGCGTTTTGTTATCGCCACTAACCCAAAGTTGTTGTACTTTTCCTTGTTTAATCAAGTCTCGTGCAGTTTCAATCCGATATTTATAATAGAGATTGGGGGCACCTGTAGTGTAATATTTCGCCGTGCCAAGCACCACTGCTGTCCGATAATTAGGTAGTTTATTGATGTCAGTATAAATACGATCTCGCACCCAATAGCTTGTTGTAATATCAATTACGATCAGCAAAAAACTCAGAGCAATAAGCATCCAAAATCCATATTTTAAGGTAGCCCAAAATGCTTTTTGAACAAGATCTAAACGGGCTCTAATAGTGTTATTTTGGAATAGGTTAAACATAATCAATCACAATTTATAATGGCTTAAACCGATTTTATTGAACTCACTTTAAAATAACAAGTTATAGATTAGCTTTCTAGACGTTTAGATGGCTAAAATTTCTTGACAAACTACCCTGCTATCGCTACCTTACGCATATTTCATCTCGCAAGCGGTAAAATTCTGCTTTATTTTGCAAATCAAGGTTATATGGCACAAAGTATCACATTATTTGAGGATAAACCTCTCTCACTGACACTCGGGGGCGAGCTTTCGCCTGTTCAGGTGGCATACCAAACCTATGGCACATTAAACGCAGAAAAAAACAATGCAATACTACTCTGCCACGCACTCACAGGCGATGCAGAGCCTGCACTTTCTGGTATGGATAAAGGCTGGTGGCAAGATTTTATCGGTCCAAATCTTGCATTTGATACCAACAAATACTTTTTTATTTGCTCAAATGTTCTCGGCGGCTGTAAAGGCACAACGGGACCCTCTTCATTTAATCCCAGCACTGGGAAACCTTACGGCAGCCAATTTCCTCTCATTTTGGTGCAAGATATTGTAAAAGTTCAAAAAGCCTTGATTGATGCATTAGGCATTTCCCACTTGCATGCAGTTATCGGCGGCTCTTTCGGTGGTATGCAAGCCACCCAATGGGCGATTGATTACCCTGATTTTATGGATAATGTTATCAATCTTTGCTCCTCGCTTTCAATGAGTGCCGAAGCAATTGGTTTTAACCACGTGATGCGTCAAGCAATCATTAACGATCCGCATTATAATAACGGTGATTATTACGATGGTATAGCCCCCGACAATGGCTTAAAAATTGCTCGAATGTTAGGAATGCTAACCTATCGAACCGATATACAGCTCGCTAAAGCATTTGGACGTGAAACCAAGCAAAATGGGCAATTCTGGGGCGATCATTTTCAAGTAGAATCCTACTTAAGTTATCAAGGTGTGAAATTCTTAGATCGTTTTGATGCCAACAGTTATCTACGCTTATTACGTGCATTAGATCTTTATGATCCTGCATTTAACTATCCAAATTTAAATACCGCTTTGGCTAAAATTAAAGCAAATTATACCCTAATTGCGATTACTAGCGATCAGCTATTCAAATTACGCGATGTACAAAAAAGTCGTCAGCAATTGCAAGATGCGGGCGTAAATTTAACCTATCATGAGCTCAACTCTAATTTTGGGCACGACTCGTTTTTAGTCGATTATGCTTTTTTTGAGCCATTGATTACGCAAGCACTGAATGGGTAAACAACACGTCAATTATGTAAAGAAATCGTTTTCCTATCACTAAAATCGGAAATTTTCGCTATAATAGAGCGTTAATTTTTATTTTTAGAGACAAATATTATGGCAACAATTAAAGATGTAGCGAAATATGCAGGGGTTTCAACAACTACCGTTTCACACGTCATCAACAAAACTCGTTTTGTGGCAGAAGATACCACCAAAGCAGTATGGGATGCAGTGCAAGCCCTCAACTATTCCCCAAGTGCCGTGGCGCGTAGTTTAAAAGTGAACACGACTAAATCTATTGGGATGATTATTACCACAAGCGAAGCCCCATTCTTCGCAGAAATTGTGCTTGCAGTGGAAGAACATTGTTACCGTCAAGGCTACTCGCTTTTTTTGTGCAACACGCAAAATAACCCAGAAAAAATCCAAAACCATTTGGATATGTTGATCAAAAAACGCGTAGATGGCATTTTGGTTATGTGTTCCGAATATACCGAAAAATCACTTGCACTATTTAATGGCACAAACGTACCAATGGTAGTCATGGATTGGGGCACGCACGATGGAAAAAGCGACCGAATCTTAGATAACAGCTTCGAAGGCGGTTATTTGGCGACTCAGCATTTAATTGAAAACGGCCATAAAAAAATTGGTGTGATTGCAGGAAATCTAGAAAAAACGACCGCTAGAACCCGATTTGAAGGTTTTTTAAAAGCGATGAATGATGCGGGTTTACCTATTGAAGACAAATGGGTTGTTGAAGGCGATTTTGAACCAGAAGATGGCTACGAATGTATGAATAATCTGTTCCGCTTGGAAGAATTGCCCACTGCGATTTTCTGTTTTAATGATGTGATGGCGTTGGGGGCAATCTCAGCGATTACCGAACGAGGGCTTTCTGTACCGAATGATATTTCCATTATCGGCTACGATAACATTCACAACTCGCGCTTTTACGCTCCGCCATTAACGACCGTGCACCAGTCGAAATCCAGATTAGGTACAAAGGCATTGGATCTGTTATTAGAGCGAATTAAGAAAGAAGAAACCGCTTCTTTACCACAAACGCTTGAGTTTCACCCTGAATTAGTGAAACGTCATTCCGTCAAAAATTTAAACAAATAAGGGAAGGTAATGGAATTTTTAATTAGCTTTTTTAGTAGTTACGGTTATTGGGCAGTTTTTCTCGTATTAATCGCCTGTGGATTTGGCGTACCAATTCCTGAAGATATTACCCTTGTTTCAGGCGGCGTTATTTCGGGTTTAGGTTACACCAACGTGCATTGGATGCTAGTTGTCAGTATGCTTGGCGTATTGATCGGCGATAGCACAATGTATTGGCTTGGTCGTATTTACGGTGAAAAAATCCTCCATTTCCCGCTTATTCGTAACATTGTCACCGAAGATCGCTACAAAATGGTGCAAGAACGCTTTGAAAAACAAGGTAACCGCCTATTATTCTTAGCACGCTTCTTACCAGGTTTACGTGCTGTAGTTTATTTGGTTTCAGGTATTACTCGCCGCGTGAGCTTTACCCGCTTTGTGTTGGTCGATTTCTGTGCAGCAATTATTTCTGTGCCTGTTTGGGTATATTTGGGTGATTACGGTGCTCAACAATTAGACTGGTTAAAAGAGCAAGTAGAACACGGCCAACATGCTATTTTTGCGGTGCTTGGTTTAGTCGCTATTTATTTTGCCTTTAAATGGTTTAAAGGGCGGAAGAAAAAAGCTTAAGAAAAATAATCCCCCTCTTTAGAAAAGAGGGGTTAGGGGAGATTTGACATGCGCAATTCGCGAAGAAATTAATTGAAAACTTCTCCTAAAGGTTATTTTTATTATAAACGGGCTAATTTAGTACAAGGTAAATTAGATTCTGCCACAAACGCTTACGTTTGAACGTTGCTTTAGCAACGGCACGAAGTGTGAGCGTAGCGAATCAATCTCCCCCTCCCCTCTTTGCTAAAGAGGGGAAATTTCAATAGCAAATTTTATACATTTTAATGAAACCACTTTTCCCATTTCTTTCACTTTATCGCAACCATTTCGGACGCTTGTTGCTCGGCACAATCCTCGCCATTACAAGCCTTTCAGCCAGCATTGGATTGCTCAGCCTTTCGGGCTGGTTTTTAGCTGCCTCATTTTTAGTTGGCTCAACGATTTTATTTAACTTCTTCTACCCCTCTTCAGGGGTACGTGGTTTAGCGATTGGGCGAACCCTCTCGCGCTATTTCGAGCGATTGGTCACACACGATGCAACGTTCCGCGTGCTGGCGGAGCTGCGTATTTCCGTCTTTAAAAAGCTGATTCCGCTCAGCCCAAGCGGTCTAAATCGCTTTAGAAATAGCGAATTGCTAAACCGTTTAGTCGCGGATATAGATACGCTCGACACCCTTTATCTCAACCTACTCTCGCCATTTATTAGTGCAATAATGGTAATTGCTTTTATGGCGATTGGCTTGTCATTTGTCTCTGAGTTATTAACAATTATCATCTGCGGCACATTGCTTGCCCTGCTTTTCATTTTCCCTGCCATTTTCTACCGCTTGGGGCAGAAATCAGGCAAAAAAATTATTCAGGCAAGGGCCGAATATCGCAGTCAATTTATCGAGTGGGTTCAGCTCAATGCGGAATTTTTACTCTTTGGTTTAGTCCCGCAAATGACCGAAAAGCTCGAAAAAACTGAACAAACTTGGCTAACTTCACAAAGCAAAGAGAGCCAATTAACGGGCTTTTCGAATGCACTGCTGACCTTTATGAATGGCATCTTAGTGTGTGTAGTGTTTTTATTGGTTACTACTGCAATTGACGCTTCAAGTGCAGATAACCCTGAAGCCCTTGTAGCACTGGTTATTTTCTGCGTGATGGCATCAGCTGAAATCTTAATGCCCATTGGCATTGCATTCTTGCATTTAGGTCAGCTCATTACGGCAGCCGAACGCTTAAATGATCTGATTGAACAACGCCCACTTGTAGAGTTTAATGGCTCAACCAGATGGCAAAAGATTGCTGAAAATCAACCGCTTGTACGTTTTGAAAAAGTCACTTTCAACTACCCTTCAAACCATCAAGCTACATTAAATGGCCTTTCATTTGAAGTAAACAAAGGGCAGAAAGTGGCTATTTTAGGCAAAACTGGCAGCGGAAAATCAACCATTTTCCAGTTGCTTAATCGTCATTACGATCCAACAAGCGGTCAAATTTTGCTGGCAAATTGCAATGTGGCTGATTACCCTGAAGCAACATTAAGATCACATTTAGTGACACTTAGCCAACGTGTACACATTTTCAGCCAGACATTACGTGATAACCTCTTGATGGGAAATCCTCACGCTACCGATGAGCAACTTAAATTGGTTTTAGAACAGGTGGAACTTGCTTATCTCTTACAAGAACAAGACCTAGATTTATGGCTTGGAGAAGGTGGAAGACCGCTTTCTGGGGGCGAACAACGCAGACTGGGATTAGCTCGCATACTCTTGAGCAATGCAGAATTAGTCTTACTTGATGAACCGACCGAAGGATTAGATCGCGAAACCGAGCAACAGATCTTAATGCTTATTTTTGCACACTGCCAAGCACGCACGTTGCTGATGATTACCCATCGTTTGCAAGGATTAGAACACTTTGACCGTGTTTATCGAATAGATAATGGGCAATTATTGGCTTAATTTTATTTAATAGATCAGAATTTTTATGACAAAAAACTACCAAGATATTGCAGTTGCATTTGCTGCGACCTGTCAAGCAGCGACATTAGTACAACAATTTGCACACAACGGTTTCGTAAAAGACCGCGAAGATATGGCAATACTGATGAAAAGCTTGCTTGTGACTCAACCTGATTCTACGCTTTCTATCTATGGCGATAATTTGACACGCCTTAAAACAGGTATAGAAACCGCACTGGCTCAACTTGGCGGCGGCAATGGCAAACTCGATACAGAAATCGGACGATATTGGGTAAGCCTGTTATCACTTAGCCAAAAACTAAATAAATCACCTGAATCTAAAACTCAACTTGTACAACGTTTGCAACAAATTGAGCGACAACTTTTGCTTTACGAAGGCGATATTATGGCAGACCAAATGGTAGCTAATCTTGCCGCCATTTATAGCGACGTGATTAGCCCACTTGGCACAAAAATCCACGTATTAGGTATGCAAGATTACCTCGTTCGTCCAGATATTCAGCAAAAAATCCGAGCCACTCTACTTGCGGGCATCCGTGCAGGTATTCTCTGGCAACAAGTTGGGGGAACCCGCTGGCAATTTTTGTTTTCACGTAAGAAATTGTTAAATCAAATGAAATCGCTTTATCAAATACTTTAACTCTATTAACAAATCCCCGTTTTGAATCATCAAATTAGTTAAGGGGGAATTTAACTTAGTTATCTAGGACAGCCCCTTATTTTTTCACAAACTTCACCGTAATAAACCCAAGCCAACACAATGCCAATATCCCGAGTCCACCACCTATTAGCCCGATGTATTCCAAACCTAACTGATGAATAACGATACTGCCGAATAGTGCACCTGCCCCAATGCCAACATTATAAATTCCTGAGTAAATGGCAGAGGCAACATCCGTCGCATCGGGGGCAAGTTGGAGTACACGCATTTGTAGTGCGATACTCAAACTGGTAATGCCAATTCCCCATAAGAATACGAGCAAGAAAATAGCAATTTCAATATGCTTAAGCGGGAAAAGAAGAAGTTGCGGGAGCATCACTAACATCATCGCACAAGCGATAAAATTTCGTGGATTGTTTGCATATAAACGCCCAAATAAAAAACTGCCCACCACTCCAGCTAAACCAAAAATAAACAACATCATTGTTGCAATTTCAGGAGCGAACTGGCTGACTTTAATAGCAAAAGGTTCGATATAGCTGTAAGTGGTAAAGTGTCCTGAGATAATTATCATCACAAGCAGATAAATCCCAACTAAAAGCGGGCGTTTCATCAACACAGGAATGCTTGCCAATGAGCCTGCGTTTTTACTTGGCAAATGAGGGAGCAATTTCCACATTAACAGCATAACCAACGTTGCAATAACACCAATTACAGCGAAAGTGGAACGCCAATCCAATGACTGCCCAATCAGTCGCCCTAGCGGTAAACCTAAAATCATCGCCAGTGAGCTACCTAATGCCAACAGCCCCAATGCCTGTTGTTTTTTATCTTTAGGTGCAACTCGAATCACGAGTGAGGCGGTAATCGACCAGAAAATGGCGTGTGCCAAAGCAATACCGATCCGAGAGATGAGCAATACCCAGAAATTCCACGCTACCACGGAAAGAATATGGCTGACAATAAAGAGAGCGAAAATCGAAAGCAGTAATTTCTTGCGTTCTACCTTTGCGGTAAGCAACATCAATGGCAACGAGCCGAGAAACACCACCCACGCATATACAGTAATCATCAGCCCAACGGTTGCGGTCTCCATCTCAAAACTTAGGGCAATATCTGAAAGCAGAGCTACAGGCACAAACTCTGTCGTGTTAAAAATAAATGCGGAAAGCGAAAATGCAAAAACCCGCATTAACGCGAGTTTTCGGTAAGATTGTTTGGTCATCATCATTAAATCCTAAAAATAAAGCGGTCAAATTCCTCATTCAATTTGCAATGCAAAGAGTAAGAAAAATTTAACCGCTTGTAAACCAGAATTAAGATTAGAATTCTACTTTGGTATTAAAGATAAATTCACGCTCATAACCATAAGCCAGTGGAATGATGTTGTTGTTTAAACCTTGAGTAGAAACATAGTAGCGTTTATTACCTAAGTTTTTACCGTTTAGCTGTAAATGCACATTTTTGCCTGCAAGCTGAGTTTGGTAAGAGATAAACGCATCGCTTACAATAGCGTGAGGTACTTTATAAGTTTCACGGTAATCAACTTGGTTGCCCGTTGCATTACGTGTGTTATATACGTTCCAAGAACCTAAATAACGTGCTCCCACACCAATTCGCCATTGACCGTTCGCAAAATTACCTAAATCATAATTTGCAAATATGCTTGCTTGGTGTGTTGGCACACCCTCAAGTGATTTGCCTGCTAAATAAGGTAAATTGCGGTTTTCTTTCGTTTCGGTATCTGTATAAGCATAAGTTGCCGTTACACCTAAACGATCAGTTAATTTACCGCTAATATCCCATTCCACACCACGTGACTGCACTTTACCAATTAAATAGGTATAGTTTGTTCCATTACGGCTTTCTGTCGCAGACATATTTTTCTTCTCAATATTAAAGAGAGCTAAGTTAGTGCTAAAATAACCGTTCTCAAATTTAGTACCCACTTCGTAAGATTCGCCCTCTTCTGGTTTTAAACCTTCTGTAACTGCCGCACGGCTTAATTGCGGACGGAATGATTGGGCATAGTTACCATACACAGACCAATCTGGCGTAAATTTATACACTAAACCGCCCTGATAAAGCATTTTTCCGCCATGATCATCGGTGTATAAACGCTCTGGTGTTGTACGACCTCCACGGCCAGCTTCTTGGTCGTAATACTCATAACGTAAACCGCCAGATAAAATCAATTTATCTGTTAAATAAGCAGAGTCTTGAAGATAAACACCGATGGTTTTTAATTTCGCAAATTGGTGACCATTTGCAGCTGCTAACGGCATATTATCCGTGCTTACTTGTCCATAAACAGGATTGATAATAGAAATTGCACTATTACTCGCTGCTTGATAGCGACCAATATCTAAATTGGTATAGCCCATATCCATACCCGTTACAATACGATGTGCAATATCGCCCGTTACCACTTCACCTACAGCATTAAAGCTTGCACTATGGTTGCGTTGTGTTGAGCCTTGAATTCCCTCAATTTGGCGCGTTGCACGGTTGTTAGCCAAGTTAATCGCCGTTACACGTGCTTGCCAATAATTGTAACTATCTTTGGTGTAAGCGTAGCTTGTATTTAATTTCCAAGCATCATTTAATTTGTGGCTAGCTTGTAACGTCACAATATCAATTTTGCCTACCACGCTATTAAATGGTTCATCTAAACGACGCTCTACTGGAATATTGACAATCTGCCCACGCCCATTTGCTGGGGTATTGTTGGCAATAATGTAAGTACCGCGATCAAATGGGTCGGTATAATCTTGATGTTCGTAGCCTGCTACGATTTCTGTTTTATCATTTGACCAAGAAAACGATGGTGCATATAAACCACGTTTGATTTTGCCAAAATTACGCCAATAATCCTTGTCATTTTGCTCATAAATAAAGCGATATGCAAAGCCATTACCTAAACCGCCCGTTGAGTCAAAATTCACACCCCAAGCATTATTTGACCCCACAGAACCACCTAATACGTGTTTCGCTTCTTGCTGTGGTTTTTTAGTTACGATATTGATGACACCGCCTGGATCTTGAATACCGTATAACACAGAAGCAGGACCTTTTAGCACTTCAACACGCTCTGTTGTAGCTGAAAAGTTATGCGAAGGACCTGCTACTACACCATTACGTAAAATTGAGTTATCACGGTTTGCCCCAAAACCACGTTTTAACACCGCATCCATTAAGCCACCTAAAGTATTTGCTTGAGTTGTGCCACTGACAGTCGCTAACGCTTCATCAATACTTGTTGGTTTACGATCTTCTAAAAGCTGGTTGTTTACCACATTCACGGTTTGTGGTGAGTCAATTAAAGGCGTTGCCCCTTTATTCGCAATGTTACTCACACGAGATTGGTAACTGCCGTTGTTGATGTCTTGAGCATCAGAAGCAGATTCAGAAACAGTCACTTGTGAAAGTGATGTATTTTCCGCCATTGCCGCTACGGGCAACATAAATAACGAAGTGTAAACTAAAGAATGTTTAAATTTCATTCAGAGATTCCTGTAATAAAGACTAAAGGGAAATAAAAAACGCGGATATTATACACATAACCTAAATAAAAATCGCTCTCAAATGAAAAATATTTTTATTTAATGAAATAAACACAAAAAAGAGGCTTACGCCCCTTTTAATTTACTTGGTAGGATAGATTGAAATAGCTCACGGCTTTTTAGCGGTTGCGAGCCAAGATAAGGTTTCAATGCAATACGGGTAAAGCGTTTTGCAGCTTGTTGGGTAGATTTATCAGAGAAATCAAGTACCTCAAAGGCAAGCAAATCTTTGCCTAAAAAGCTCAAATTATTCTGTAAAAGCGAAGCGATAAAGCCCTCATTTTCACAGAATTGATACCACATATTTGGGTCAACTTCTTCGCCTGTTGCCATACAATGGCAGAAATCAACACCATAACCTAATGCCCGTAACATTTGAAATTCAAAGGTTCGTAAAATGGGCTCAAGTTGTTCTGCATTGCTGGCTAATCGCGTAACGCACTGCAAATAATGGTTAAAAAGCTCTTGGTAAGCGGTCTGATTTTCCAACACTCTTACCAACATTTCATTTACATAAAATCCGCTATATAGTGCCATTGGCTCCATTGGTAAAGTCAGTGATGCGGCTTCTGCTTGGGTTAAGGTTTTTAAATCGCCCTTACCCGTCCAACGCAGCAACAACGGCGTGAAAGGTTGCAACAAGGCTTTTAGTGGAGAGCGAGGGCGTCTCGCCCCTTTTGCTAATAGCGTCATCCGCCCGTTGTGTTCCGTGAAGAAATCAACTAACAGACTACTTTCGCTATATTCTCGCCGATGTAAGACAAACGCCCGTTGTAAGGGCTGAGCCTCAAAGTTTTTACTCATTTAATCACTAATGATAAAAATGGTGGGCTAAAAGCCCACCCTACAAGACTATTCGTCAATATACCCCAAACTACGCAATGCACGTTCGTCATCCGCCCAGCCTGCTTTCACTTTCACCCACAACTCTAAGTGAACTTGTGCATCAAACAAACGCTCCATATCTTTACGGGCTTCAATCCCGATAGTTTTGATTTTCTCGCCTTTCGCCCCAATGACCATTTTTTTCTGACCTTCACGTTCAACTAAAATCAAGCCATTAATAATAAAAATCCCTTTCTCATTCACTTTAAACTGCTCAATTTCTACCGTCACCGAATAAGGTAACTCTTCGCCCGTGAAACGCATCAATTTTTCGCGGATAATTTCTGATGCCATAAAGCGCTGGCTACGGTCGGTTACATACTCCTCAGGGAAGTGATGCACGCCTTCACGTAAAGATTGACGCACAATCTTCTCAAGCAGATGGACATTTTTACCACGTTGGGCTGAAATCGGCAGGATTTCGGCAAAATCGAATTTTTGTGAAAGCTCGGTAATATGCGGCAACAATTCATCTTTTTCTTTAATGTTATCCACTTTATTGATTGCCAACACTACAGAAGCTTTTGCCGCACGCAATTTGTTTAAGACCATCTCATCATCTTCTGTCCATTTTGTACCTTCGACCACAAAGATAATCAGATCCACATCACCAATTGCCGAGCTTGCCGCACGATTCATCAAACGGTTGATGGCACGTTTTTCTTCAATATGCAACCCTGGTGTGTCCACATAAATGGCTTGATATGCTCCTTCGGTTTGAATCCCGACAATACGGTGGCGAGTAGTTTGGGCTTTACGTGAAGTAATGGAAATTTTCTGCCCAAGAATTTTGTTGAGTAAAGTCGATTTACCCACATTCGGGCGACCAACAATAGCAATAAAGCCACAATATGTTTTTTGATTTTCTATCATTTTTTGTTCCTTTTTGTAGGGTCTGTGAAACTGGTTTCACGCACGCTTTTGCAAAAGCTTTTCACATTTCAACCGCTTGCGTGCGTGTATTTTTAATCCACACCCCCTACTTGATTAATACGTTTAATACTTTCTCCGCTGCATTCTGTTCTGCTTTGCGACGGCTTGTACCAATGCCTGTAAACACCTCATCCACATTTTTCACTTTACAGGTCACTTTAAAGGTTTGGTTATGGGCTTCGCCTTTAATATCAATCACGTCATATTCAGGCAGTGGTAATTTGCGACCTTGTAAGAATTCTTGTAGGCGAGTTTTGGGATCTTTCTGTGCATCGCCTGGGCTGATCTCAGCTAAAAATGTGACATACCAGTCATTCACTTTCTGCATTGCCTGATCCATTCCTTTATCTAAATAGATTGCGGCAATAATTGCTTCCACACAGTCGGCTAAGATAGACTCGCGACGATAACCACCGCTTTTGAGTTCGCCTGCACCAAGTTTCATATAATCCCCTAGATCAAATTGACGGGCAATAATGGCTAAGGTTTGCTCTCGCACAAGTGTTGCACGCATACGGCTTAATTCGCCTTCATTCGCTTTTGGGAATTTATCAAATAAAGCTTTGCCGATGGTAAAGTTAAGAATAGAGTCCCCCAGGAATTCAAGGCGTTCATTGTTTTTTGATGCCGCACTGCGGTGCGTTAAGGCTTGAGTGAGGTAATCAAGGGTTTCGAATTGATAACCCAATTTTTTCTGTAATCGTTCTAGTTGCATAATTTTTTGGGGTTTTCCCCATTAAAATAGAATGAAAGCGGTTAGATTTACAAAACATTTTGCAAATTCAACCGCTTGAAATTATTGAATGGAAGTAAACATTCGGTCGAAACGTAAGCCTTTCGGGAATTCATTTGGTTTTTTATCTAAACTTAGCCAGATAAATGTTGCTTTACCTACAATATTTTGTTCAGGCACAAAACCCCAGAAGCGGCTGTCTTCGCTGTTATCACGGTTATCGCCCATCACAAAATAATGCCCATCTGGTACAACCCATTCGCCGTCAACTTGCCCCTCTTGCTTGAAGAAATAAGGTGCATAGTTAAATGGTGATGGATTATTCAAAATCTGATGCGTTACGCTGCCAACTTCCGTTTTCTCTACCTGCATTTGGCCGTGATAGAAGAAATCAGCATTTGGTTTCGCATTTTCATATTTAAACACATTTACAGTACCATCTTTACTGGTTACGGTAAGCGATTGGGTTGCCATATCATATTTTACCATATCGCCACCGATACCAATCACGCGTTTAATGTAATCAACGTGCGGTTGTTTAGGTGCTTTGAACACAATAATATCGCCACGCTCTGGGTGTCCGTTCTCAATAAGCGTTTTCTGCCAAATCGGATCTTTAATGCCGTAATTAAATTTATTCACAACAAGGAAATCGCCGACACGCAAAGTTGGCTCCATTGAGCCACTTGGAATTTGGAAAGGTTCAAACACAAATGAACGTAAAATAGTCACTAATGCCAACACGCCAAAAAGTGAACCGAAGAAATCAGTAAAGCCATTTTTCTTGCTTGGGTTAAATTTATTGTAGAACCCAAAGCCACCACAAACAACTACTAAGCCGACCAACAAAATAGAAATAGTATTCGGCAACTGCATTGAATCTAACCATTTCCAAATGCCGTATAAAATCCCAATAAAAATAATAGGGGCAATCTGTGCCATAACTTCTCCTTTTAGTTTAACAAGCGGTTAAATTTACAAATTCATCTGCAAATTCGACCGCTTGATTAATGCAAAATTCCCTTTTTGGGGATTAATCTTTACCCACGTGAAGAATCGCTAAGAACGCCTCTTGTGGTACTTCTACGTTACCGAGAGATTTCATTCGTTTTTTACCCTCTTTTTGTTTTTGTAGAAGTTTTTTCTTACGGCTTACGTCACCACCGTAACATTTTGCTAATACGTTTTTACGCAACTGTTTTACGGTTGAACGTGCAATAATGTGGTTGCCGATAGCTGCTTGAATCGCAATATCGAATTGTTGACGTGGAATAAGATCTTTCATTTTTTCTACCAACTCACGACCACGATATTGTGCATTATCTTTGTGAACGATTAACGCTAACGCATCCACACGATCACCATTAATCATAATATCCACACGCACCATATCCGCTGCTTGGAAGCGTTTAAAACCATAATCCAATGAAGCATAACCACGTGAAGTTGATTTCAAACGGTCGAAGAAATCTAACACCACTTCGCCCATTGGGATTTCATAGGTTAAAGCGATCTGGTTGCCGTGGTAAACCATATTGGTTTGCACGCCACGTTTTTCCACGCAAAGGGTAATCACGTTGCCCAAGTACTCTTGCGGCACAAGCATATTACACTCTGCAATTGGCTCGCGAATTTCGCTGATATTACTAATCGGCGGTAATTTTGACGGGCTATCCACATAAACTGTTTCGCCATTGGTTTGCACCACTTCATAAACTACCGTTGGTGCAGTGGTAATGAGATCTAAATCATATTCACGCTCTAAACGCTCTTGAATGATCTCCATATGCAACAAGCCCAAGAAACCACAACGGAAGCCAAAGCCTAATGCGGTTGAGTTTTCTGGCTCATAGAATAAAGATGCATCATTTAAGCTCAATTTGCCTAACGCATCGCGGAAGGCTTCGTAGTCGTCTGAGCTAATTGGGAATAAACCTGCGTAAACCTGCGGTTTCACCTTTTTAAAACCAGGGAGAACTTCCGTCGCTGAATTATGGTGATGCGTTAAAGTATCGCCCACAGGTGCACCTAAAATGTCTTTAATCGCACACACTACCCAACCTACTTCGCCCGTATTAAGTTCAGTCGTATCCACTTGTTTTGGCGTGAAAATACCAAGGCGATCTACGTTGTAAGATTGCCCCGTGCTCATTACTTTGATTTTATCGCCTTTTTTGAGCGTACCATTTTTCACACGCACCAGCGACACAACGCCTAAGTAGTTATCGAACCAAGAGTCGATAATCAAGGCTTGTAAAGGCGCTTCAGGATCGCCTTCTGGCGCAGGGATTTTATGCACGATCTCTTCTAATACATCCTCAATCCCTACACCTGTTTTCGCAGAACAACGCACCGCTTCCATCGCATCAATCCCCACGATGTCTTCGATCTCTTCCGCTACACGTTCAGGATCTGCCGCAGGTAAGTCAATTTTGTTTAGAATTGGCACAACTTCCAAATCCATTTCAATCGCTGTGTAGCAGTTTGCAAGGGTTTGTGCTTCCACACCTTGACCCGCATCCACTACCAATAATGCCCCTTCACAAGCGGCTAATGAGCGTGAAACCTCATAAGAAAAGTCAACGTGTCCTGGGGTGTCGATAAAGTTCAGCTGATAAGTCTCACCATCTTTCGCTTTATAATTTAAGGTTACACTTTGTGCTTTAATGGTAATGCCACGTTCACGCTCAAGATCCATTGAGTCTAGCACCTGTGCTTCCATCTCACGATCAGACAAACCGCCACAGGTTTGAATCAAGCGGTCAGAAAGCGTGGATTTTCCGTGGTCAATGTGGGCAATAATCGAAAAGTTACGAATGTTCTTCATATTCATCGGGCAATAAATGTCCTGTTTTTAAAAATTTAGGGAAAAATAACCATGCAATTCTACTTGAATTTGACGGTTATTTCAAAGGAAATGCTCTATTGTGCTATTTGCAATTCACCTGCCAAGCTAATCGGCTAAACTCAAATGCAAGCTCGCTTAATGCCTGTTGGTAAGCGGTTAAATTTTGCAATTTATTTGCAAAAGCAGACCGCTTGTCAGAAAACTGCATCTGTGCATAACCACATTGCAAATCTCGCCCACGAGAAACTTCTAACTGCACATCATTAAAACGCTCCGTTGGCGGATAAAGCACTTCGCTACGCAACTCATTTTGTGCTACTTCAACTTTGGCTTGTGTATCTACCTGCTGAGCAAACGCATTTTGACGTAACGATGCACGATCAGCTAAACTCATCCCTTTGCTGTTTTTATCTACAAAAATCAAAATACCTTTCTGCCAATTTTCGGGATTTTTCGCCCCCTCTGCAGGCAAATAAAGCAGTTGTTGCATCTCATCAATCTGATTTTGGGTGACTTTCTCAAAGCGCTGTTTCTGAAAAGTTACCGACTCAGGCAAATCAAAACCGCCCGTTTTAAACTGGCAAGCGGTCAAAAATAAGGAAAAAAGTGCAAAGCTACCCCAACGAAAAATATTCATTACTGCTCCTCACGTTTAAAAACTAGCTCCGTTGCCGTTGAGCTCTCTTCATCAAACCAATAACCGCCATAGTTAAAGGTCTTAAGTTGTTCAATTTCAGTTGGTTGCTCAATTAAGATAAAACGCACCATCATTCCACGAGCTTTTTTGGCATAGAATGAAATCTGCTTGAACTTGCCATTTTTCTCATCCAAGAAAACTGGTTTTACAATAGTTGCATTCAGATTTTTTAGCTTCACCGCATTATAATACTCATCTGATGCAAGATTGACCAACACGCTATCGCCTTGCTCATCAAGTGCCTGTTGCAAATGCTCAGTAATAATATTATCCCAAAAAGCATAAAGATCTTTGCCTTTGGGATTCGCCAATTTCGTACCCATTTCCAGGCGATAAGGCTGCATCAAATCAAGCGGTTTTAGCAAGCCATATAAGCCTGAAAGCATACGCAAATGTTTTTGTGCATATTCCACTTGTCCACGACTCAACGTTTCCGCTTCAAGCCCAGTGTAAACATCGCCCTTAAATGCAAAAAGTGCTGCTTTAGCGTTTGTTTCGTTATGTTCAAGCTGCCATTCGGCAAAACGTGCTACATTTAAGCTCGCCAATTTATCGCTAATCGACATTAACGATCCTAATTCCGCTGGGCTAAATTGCTGACAAATTCCGATCAATTCTTGGCTGTAAGCGGTTAAATTTGGTTGAGAAAATGCAAATTTAGGTGCGAGCGTTTCAAAGTCGAGAGTTTTCGCAGGGGAGATAATGGCAAGCATAGAAGTTCCTTTTAAAATAAAACAGCCGTGAGAGTACGGCTGTTACATCAAATAGTTCAAGTATTTTAAAAGGTTATGGCTTTATTTCAACCATTTTTCTTTTACTTCTTCAGAAATCAAGGTTTCTTTTTCTGCAAAGCCTTTCCCCATTTGTAATGAGCCTAAGTTATTCAGATGATCTTGATCAACATAAAGCGGTTTCCCCTCCATAAAATATCCTTCTGGCAAATATTTAGTCGGATCAACAAAAGTAACATTTGGAATATCTTGCACTAACTTTCTTAGATACTCATTCGTGGTTTTAGTATCGCCTAATTCCCCGATAGGCGCTAAATATTTATCTAATCCATATTTGGCTAAATAAACCGAGCGTAATGGCGAACGATCTGCCACTTTAACATCTGCAAACACATAAACTTTTTTGGTTTTCGCAAAATACTCAATCATTGCTTTTAATCTTTGGTCAAAATCGTCTACCTTAAATTCCCACGCAGTAATTCTTGGTAACGGATCAGTGCCTCGTTTCAAATTGTAGAACATAGAAATAAATACCACAGGATTATTTTCTAACTCTTGGTATTTCGCACAATAGGCTTTTTGTTCTTCATTTAATGTTTCAAGCGGTTCTTGACCATTCAAGCCATAGCATTTCAAGACATCGCCCCAGCCTTCAACATTCCAGCCTTCTTTATTACCCACATAATTTAAGAATTGAGTTAAATGCCCTGCGTGAGAATCTCCCAATACAGCGATTTTCTTTTGGTGAAACTCAACAGGCTCAAGATTAACATGGCTAATCACATCATATTCGTGCGTGCGTTTCACTACCACTTTCTTCATCACTAAGTTATAGCCAATAACCGCAACAGATGGAATTAAATAGAGAAAAATAACCGCTTGTTTGAAACTTAATGTGGATTTTCGAATCGGTTGCTCTAACAAATAATAACTTGAAATCGCACAGATAAAGGTCGCTAAAATAATAAACGCAACCGTATTCATTGAAAATTCTCTTGCGCCTGTCACATAATGTGTTAATGCAATAAATAGCCAGTGGAATAAATAGAGAGAATAAGAAAGCTTACCTACCCAAACGACGGGTTTTAATGAGAAAAATCGTCCAACTAATGTGGTTGAAGTGGCGGAATAAATCAATATTGCCGCCAACACACAAGGTAGCAAAATTGTCATCCCAACTAAGTAAGGCGTATTTTTCTGATAGAAAAAGAGACAGAAAATAAGCCCAATAATACTTAACAGACTAAGAATTTGATTTCTTACTGAATGAGTAGAAGCAGGAAGCAACGCTAAAAACGATCCCACTAATAATTCTGGGAAACGTAAATTAGAGGTGTAATAAAGATTATAAATCCCAACCTTTTCATAAGCTGATTGAGGCAAGAAATTGGTAAGCAAAAAGAATACCAACAGCGCCAAAACAACTTTCATAAAAATAGCAGTCTGTTTTGCACGTTTAAAAGCAAAAAATAAAATAATAGGGAAAAATAAATAATATTGTTCTTCCACTGCAAGCGACCATAAATGCAAAATCGGATTTTCATTCGCACTCATATCCCAATATCCTTGGCGGTATGCAAGATAGAAATTGGTTGCAAAAATAGGTGCCAGTTCTATTGTTTTGCGGAGTAATTCACCTTCCGCTCGAATAAAAAAGAGCGAAGAAAAAATAGAAGCTAATGCAATGGTAAGAATAAAGACAGGATAAATCCGTTTGATACGGCGTTGATAGAAAGTTTTAAACGAAAAATGACCGCTTGCCATTTCTGTTGTAATAATTCTAGTGATTAAATATCCTGAAATAACAAAGAAAATATCTACGCCAAGAAAACCACCTGTGAGCCAATTTTCATTCAGGTGATAAATAAAGACAGAAAGTACGGCTAATGCACGTAAGCCATCTACTTCAGGACGGTAAGTTAGCTGTTTGTTTGTTTGTTTGTTTGTTTGT
>ENA-OWND01000709-OWND01000709.1-metagenome-genome-assembly--contig:-NODE-709-length-22433-cov-5.780499_pt1 | contig 22433 bp, 20 predicted proteins | sample MGYA00245342_ERZ651119 | MGnify/ENA primary metagenome ERZ651119 (study PRJEB26857, sample SAMEA4031756) | metagenome | biome: human; feature: oral; material: saliva | place: Philippines | collected 2014... | reverse complement strand
GCCACCAACGGGGTGCGTATAGCGCAACCCATTGATCGTCCCCACGGCACCGTTGGCGGCTCCGGCAAATTCGCCGAACAGCTCGGCTTCGCCCTGACCGAAGAGATAGGAGTAGTCGGCTGAGACAAGGGAGAAACGCTCCAGATCGGTCAGAGAGGCAATGCCCTGGGTGCCGACCGCTCGCAACAGGCGCAATCCGTCCCAGTGCAGATGCAGGAGATTGAAAGTCAGACGTAGTCGATCGTCCGCATAGCAGACGGAAGTGCCTGCGGTGGTCATCGTGGCAGCGTTTCGCCGCGCGATCTCGGCATCCGTACGATGCAGCCCGGTAAGGTAAATGGCTTTGATGGCACCGTCTTCGGTAACGGTGGCGTCGATCCCCTTGCGCGAATAAAATGCTGTCAGGGCCCATCGTCCTTGTGCAAGAGCGGTAGCAGCCCCGCGCATGAAGTTGTCCTCGGCATAGGTAAACGCACGTCGCAGCGTGGTCCCGCCACGAGGATAGGCGTAGGCCATTCCCATGAAAGAGGCCTGATTGACGAGCAGGCCGTATCCCATCCCTATTCGATAGTCTCCGAGTGCCACGGCTCGCACAGCCCCCTTCCCTTCCATGAAGAAATGGGCCGAATAGCTGTCGAAGCCCTTTCGCCGCTTGTCGAAGGCCGGTTCTCCCCGGTCTTTGGAGGCAGTAAGACCTAAGGAAAAACGATTGCCCATAGCGTAGCTCCAGCGCAAACCGCCACCCCACGGATCGCCCCGATACGGATGCCGGCTATCCGGACGGTAGCCCTCCTGCCGCTGAAGGATGGCATCGGTATGCACCGACACATCGTGACGGGCATAAGACAGGATCTCGCGAAAAGAGGCGGCCGCCGGCTCGCTCCGCTTCTGCACCGTCAGCATCGGCCACAAGAGCAGACAGGTGCGTCTGTCCCAGCCGGCAATCTCATTCAGCACCCAAATGCTGTCGAACCCCTCGGGATGAGCATGTCGGTAGAGCAGGAAGCGGCGGATTTGAAACTCATTGAGAAAGGGGAATTGCTCCAAGTCCTCCCGGGTAAGGGTATTGATATCCAGCGGACGCTGCTTCTGCACCATCCACCGTTCCAGAAATTCGGCTCCCTCGTCCTCCCCGAGTGCACCTGATTCTATCTGCTCTGCTATGTATTCATCCCATTCGGGCACCACCGTCTGCCCACCGAGAGGCAAGGAGAGGAGAATAATAGCACAAACGACCGTCAGTAGAGGCTTCATACCTTCCGGTAAATCCTACGCTGCTTCTGCTACCACATCAATGCAAGGCCGCCGCGCACGATGTCGGATGTCCCGGTATCGATAAAGACGGCGAAATTGTCTCTCAATGAGCAACTCAGTCCGACCCTAAGGCTAACGTTAAATCCGCCCTTTAGTTCTCTCGATGATGAACCGTTGTTTTCCGGGAAAAAGCTCGCCCCTACTGCACCTCTTGCATAGAGTTCGATATTCGGGTTGAGCCGCTTGTGCACGCCTGCTCCGGCTAAAAATCGAAACCGATCCTGCGCAGAATCATCAGAAAAAGGCAGGGATCTTTTGTCAGATACAGATCTGAATGCCGCCCAATCCAATTCCGCATAGATGGATAGCAGAAGCCCTTCTGCGAGTTGTTTTACGCCCCGTTCGTAGCCGACGGCAAAAGAAGCCGAAGCCCCTTCTACGTTATAATTATCCAGAGAGGGCAATCCGATTCCTGCCGGATAGCCGATGGCAACGTACACCATCTCCTTTTGGGGCGAGAAGATGAAATCCTTCGTCTCGGATTGCTCGGGTGCAGACTGTGCCTCGGCCCGAAGAGCCAAAACGGCAGTAAGAAATAAGAAAACAAGGGTTCGTTTCATAAGATCATTGTGTGATTTTTCATTCAAAACGGGACAAAAATACGGAGAAACAGGCACGTTTTCCACCAAATCCCTCGGTCAATCGAGCGATTTTCCCTCTTTTCCATTTTTCGCCGGAGGTTTCATGTTTATACTGCTTCCGTTGATCGATACTTTCTTTGGCGAATCCTTTCTGAGCGAGATAAAGTCTGAAGCGATATAGTCTGTATCTATGAAGCCATAAAAACATTCGATGATTTTTTCTTTGCCATGAAAAAAGCTGCACATATTTTTGCGACCGGAATAAACCAAACGGCATTAAATCACTCTTTCATAAAACGCCCCCCAACGGATACCACTGTTGGCAGGCAAGTGAGAGCACTCAAACAACGATATAATTTCCTCAGACCGTATATTTTTGGATATATAGGGCGGCAATTCTCTACAATTGTCGCCCATAATATTTTTATACGAGCCTGTCCCCCCGAAAATGCCCGAACTTTCCTTTTCGGACAAATCCGCCTCTCCGAAGTTCACAGACCGGAAATGCTCGGATTGCGGAGCGTGTTTTCGGGAAAAGCGGCGCGAGAATTTTTTCGCTGTGGCGCGAGAATTTTTCACTTCCCGAACCAAAACGAAAAAGTTCCCGCGCCACGTTTTTCAGAGCGTGGAAATAGAAAATTATGGCGCGTAAACCCGTCCTTCTCTCTTAATACGATAGCGCACGAAATGATGCGTCTCCACGCGAAATGAACTTTGGGGAGCTTGATTCCGAGACAAATACCGCTCATCCCCTGCCAAGCTCCATAGATGCCAAAACCGAAAGTTGCTAACTTTGTTAAGTAATCACGGCCGACACCGGTGTCTGCCGCCGGTACTAAGGAAACATTCCAATGCAATTCAATTATGATGTCATCGTGGTGGGTGCGGGCCATGCCGGCTGCGAAGCGGCTGCAGCTGCGGCCAAGCTCGGTTCGCAGGTATTGCTCATCACGCCGGACATGAACAAAATAGCCCAAATGAGCTGTAATCCGGCTGTCGGAGGAATAGCTAAGGGCCAGATAGTCAGGGAGATAGACGCCTTAGGGGGACGAATGGGTATCGTCACGGATGCTACGGCCATCCAGTTTCGCATGCTCAATCGGAGCAAAGGCCCTGCCATGTGGAGTCCGCGCGCTCAGAGCGACCGCATGCGCTTCATGGAAGCGTGGCGCGATATAGTGGAGCACGAGCCTAATCTGTACATGTGGCAGGACAGTGTACGCTGCCTCTCTATTCGTCAGGGTGCCGTCGCGGGAGTCGTGACGGCTCTCGGGGTGGAGTTTCAGGCTCGTACCGTGGTGCTGACTACAGGGACTTTCCTCGGAGGTGTCATGCACTTCGGGGAGCGTATGATCGAAGGAGGACGAATAGCCGAACCGGCTTTCCACGGCATCACGGAGCAGCTTCGTGATCTGGGCTTCAGGACCGACCGAATGAAGACGGGGACTCCGGCACGAATCGACGGCCGGAGCATCGATTTCAGTCTGACCACAGAGCAGTCGGGAGAAGAGGATCACCACCGTTTCTCCTATATGGATACGCCTCGAAGGGTGCTAAGCCAAAGGAGTTGCTACGCACTCTACACCAATCCCGAGTGTCATGAGATACTAAGCAAAGGGCTGGATCGCTCCCCCCTGTACAACGGACAGATCCAAAGCATCGGCCCTCGATACTGCCCCAGTATAGAGACCAAGATCGTCACCTTCGCCGACAAGGAGATGCACCAACTGTTTCTCGAACCGGAAGGAGAGACCAGTAACGAGTTTTACCTCAATGGCTTCTCCTCGTCTTTGCCTTTGGAGATTCAGCTCGAAGCCCTGAAAGCCATTCCGGCTCTTCGCCATGTGCACATCTATCGTCCGGGGTATGCCATCGAATACGACTTCTTCGATCCCACACAATTAAGACATACGCTTGAAACCAAGCCGGTGAAAGGGCTGTTCTTCGCCGGTCAGATCAATGGCACGACCGGCTATGAGGAAGCTGCCGGACAGGGACTGATAGCCGGCATCAATGCTCACCTGCAATGCCACGGCGCAGGCGAGTTCACACTCGGACGGGATGAGGCTTACATAGGGGTACTGATCGATGACTTGGTGAGCAAAGGCGTAGACGAGCCCTACCGCATGTTTACATCCCGAGCCGAATATCGCATCTTGCTACGTCAGGACGATGCCGACATGAGGCTCACGCCGAAGGCGGAAGCGATCGGGCTGGCAGACAGCAGGCGCTGCGAATTGCTCCGAGAAAAGCAGATATTTCGTGATAAGCTGATCGACTTTACGCACAAGTTTTCCCTCAAACCGGATCTGATCAACCCGCATCTGGAGTCGGCCGGCCACCTTCCACTCAAGCAAGGCATCAAACTTTATGACCTGCTGCTCCGCCCTCAAATAGGGATGAATGAAGTCTGTACGATGGTGCCCCCTCTCCAAAGAATCGTGGAAGAGATCCCGGCATCCAGACGAGAGGAAATCGTGGAAGCTGCAGAGATCCTGATCAAATACGACGGCTATATCAAAAGAGAAAGAGCCTTGGCGGACAAGATCAACAGACTCGAGAGTATCCGACTTCCGCAGCATGTAGATTATATGCAGATGCAGTCCCTCTCCACCGAAGCACGCCAAAAACTGACGAGCATCCAGCCGGAAACCATCGCGCAAGCATCGCGAATACCGGGAGTCTCTCCCCACGACGTAAGCATCCTTCTCGTACTCTGCGGAAGATAACGTTTCACGTGAAACAAAATATCGAACCGAATGATGACCCGCGACGAACTGAACATCATCCTCCCTACCCTGCCGGAAAAACCGGGTTGCTACCAGTACTTCGATGAAGATGGGAAGGTAATCTATGTAGGCAAGGCCAAAAACCTTCGGCGCAGGGTCAGTTCGTATTTTTACAAGGAGCACGCGGACAGGAAGACCCGCATACTGGTCAGACAGATCAGGAGTATCAAATACATCGTTGTGGACAGCGAAGGGGATGCCCTGCTGCTCGAAAACTCACTGATCAAGGAGTATCAACCTCGGTATAATGTCCTCCTCAAAGATGGGAAGACATACCCCAGCATAGTGATCAAACGGGAACCTTTCCCACGTATATTCGCCACACGGGACATCAAAAAGGACGGATCCGAATACTTCGGCCCCTATCCGGGCGCACTCATTGCCCAAGGGATGCTCCGCCTTGTGAAAGAGATCTACCCGATCCGCACCTGCAAACTGGATCTGAGAGAGGAGAAAATCCGACAAGGACGGTACCGCGTCTGCCTGCAGTATCACATCAAGAAATGCAAAGGCCCCTGCATCGGCAATCAAACTTCGAACGAGTACGAAAGCAATGTATCGGAAATACGCGATCTGCTCCGAGGCAACTTGCACAGGCTTGTACGCATGTATCGCGACAGGATGCAGGCATACAGCGAAGGACTGCGCTTCGAAGAGGCACAGATATGCAAGGAGAGAATAGAGCTTCTTGAGCGATACGAAGCCAAGCATACGGTCGTACCGCGTAATATAGACAACGTAGATGTTTTCTCTTACGACGAAGACGAGCACACGGCCTATATCAACTACATGCACATAGAGCACGGAGGGATCAATCGTGTGTACACCTTGGAGTACAGAAAGCAGATAGAGGAATCGAAAGAAGAACTTCTTGCAGCGGCGATAACAGAGCTGAGACAAAGATTCGAAAGCAACGCTCACGAAATCGTTTTGCCGTTCGACACCGGTTGGCAAACGGGAGAGAGCATCACGACTACGATCCCCCGACGTGGAGACAAACGGAAACTGCTGGAATTATCCGAGAAGAACGTAGCTCAATACAAGCTCGACAAACTCAAACGTGCCGAGAAGCTCAATCCCGAGCAACGCGCCCTACATATCGTCCACGGGATCCAAAAGGATTTGCACTTGGATCGTCCGCCGAAACATATCGAATGCTTCGACAACTCGAATATACAGGGTACGAGTCCGGTGGCAGCCTGCGTTGTTTTCAAAATGGGGAAACCGAGCAAAAAGGATTACCGAAAGTTTCACGTGAAAACAGTCGAAGGGCCGAACGACTTCGCCTCCATGAGAGAAATCATCAGTCGGCATTACACCCGCCTGACGGAAGAGAACTTACCCCTACCCGACCTGATCGTCGTAGATGGAGGGAAAGGACAGCTTAGCGCAGCGTACGAAACATTAGATAAACTGGGGCTCATCGGCAAGATACCTATCATAGGATTGGCCGAACGTCTGGAGGAAATCTTTTTCCCGAAGGATCGCGTTCCGCTGATTTTGGACAAGAAAAGCGAAACGCTCAAGGTCATACAACACCTACGCGACGAAGCACACCGCTTCGGGATCGGGTTCCACCGCGATGTACGAAGTAAGAAACAAATTCAGAGCGAACTGGACAATATCAAAGGCATCGGTAAGAAAACAAAAGAAGATCTGCTCCGCCATTTCAAAAGCGTAAAGCGAATACGCTCCGCAGAAGAGGAAGAGCTTAGTGCTCTTATCGGCCGGAACAAAGCGAAACTATTATACGAAGGACTCAGAAAGAAATAAGAAACGATGAGAGTAGTAATACAAAGAGTAACGGAGGCATCCGTAAGCATCAGAGGAGCATTACACAGCCGTATAGGTCAGGGAGTGCTGATTCTCGTAGGCATAGAAGACCGAGACGGAGAGAGCGACATCGAACTATTAACTTCCAAGATCTCCAACCTGCGTATCTTCGATGACAGCGAAGGGGTGATGAACCTTTCCGTCAAAGACATCAATGGAGAAGCCTTGGTCGTAAGCCAATTTACACTCATGGGATCGACCCGGAAAGGGAACAGACCCAGCTACATAAAAGCTTCCCGTCCTGAGATAGCCATCCCTCTCTACGAGAGTTTCTGCAACAGCTTGTCCGCAAAACTGGGAAAAGCTGTCAGACAAGGCGTATTCGGAGCAGACATGCAGGTCGCATTGGTGAACGATGGGCCGGTAACCATATTGATTGACACCCACAACAAGGAGTAGAGCCATGTCCGACATCACACTAAGAGAGGCACAACAGAGTGTCGACCAATGGATTAAAACACTGGGTATCAGATACTTCAACGAGCTAACCAACATGGCCATCCTGACCGAAGAGGTAGGAGAAGTAGCACGTATCATCGCACGACGGTACGGAGAACAAAGTGAAAAGGAAAGCGACAAGAGCAAAGATTTGGCCGACGAAATGGCTGATGTTCTGTGGGTTCTGCTCTGCCTGGCCAACCAAACCGGTGTGGATCTGACCACCGCATTCCATAAGAATATCGAGAAGAAAACCGTTAGAGACAAAGAAAGACATCAACAAAACACGAAACTACACAACAATGGCAGCAAATAAATACGAAATGGCCTTCGCTCAGTTCGATCCGGCCGAGTCAGAAGAGAGCATTTTACTGAAAACCGATCAAATAATACGGGATCACTATTCACGATTCGACACTCCGGAAACGAAGAAATTCCTGCATGGCGTCATCGATCTGACCAGCCTGAACGCCACGGATTCGGAGGAGTCCATCACAAAGTTTACCGAGAGCGTCAATGACTTCGAGGACACAGATCCCACGATTCCATCCGTAGCGGCGATCTGCGTATACCCCAACTTCGTCTCCACCGTGAGAGAAACGCTCACAGCCGAAAACGTGAAAGTGGCCAGCGTCTGTGGCTGTTTCCCCGCTTCACAGAGCTTTATCGAAGTTAAGTTGGCCGAAACGGCACTGGCCGTAAGCGATGGAGCAGATGAAATAGACATAGTACTCAATATGGGTAAGTTCCTAAGTGGGGACTACGAAGCAGCGGCCACGGAAATCGAAGAGCAAATAGCAGTAGCCAAGGGAGCTACCGTCAAAGTGATACTGGAGACAGGCGCATTGAAAACACCGGAGAATATCCGTCGCGCTACGATTCTCTCCCTTTTCTGCGGTGCACATTTTGTAAAGACATCCACAGGCAAAGGCTACCCCGGAGCGAGCCTTGAAGCAGCCTATACGATGTGCAAGGTGCTGAAACAGTACTACGGACTTTTTGGCGAAGTACGTGGTATCAAACTGTCCGGAGGCATTCGCACAACTGAAGATGCTGTGAAATACTACTGTCTGATCGAAACGCTTTTGGGCAAAGAATGGCTTACGCCGGCATATTTCCGCATAGGAGCCAGCAGCTTGGTGGACGCCCTCCGGCAGGATATTATGGTCTAAATCGGCATCTAAACGCCACTTAATCCAAAAATCAGCACCCATGGCTATCATTCGCAAGAGAAAGACCGAAGAAGAAAAGGAGCTGGAAAATCCAAGCACTTGCCAGACTTTCACCGATATGTACTACCGCTACATCGAACAAGGTGCACGCAACCGCGAGGAAAAGACCAATCCTCCGGTGCAAACGGAGTCACCAAAATAGCCGTAGCAACGTACGACTCTCGAAAACAACACAGAATCAAAAGAAGAGCCGAGCTGCAATCTAGTAATTTGCAGCTCGGCTTTTAAGAAAGAATGAGTACAAGACTTATTATTTCGCTCTTTGTACGATAAAATCAGCCAAAGCAAGCAGCGACTGCAGAGCATCTGAGTCAGGGAAAACAGCCAACTCAGCCTTTGCTTTGTCTATAAATTCAGCCATTTTTCTTTCGGCATAAACTATACCCCCATGCTCTATGGCAAAGGAGGTAAGAAGCTGTAAATCTTCTTCCGAGAAAGCTTTTTGGTCCAGAATGGTGAGACAATGATCCCGCAGCGCAGACTGTTCGTTCTTGAGAGCGAACAGCAGAGGCAGTGTAATCTTCCCCTCCCGTATATCATTGCCCGTAGGTTTGCCTACGTCATTCCGATAGTAATCGAATATGTCGTCTCTGATCTGGAAAGCATAGCCGAGCAACTCCCCTACCCTCTTCACCCTTTCCACAATCTCTACTGGAGCCTGAACTGTAATAGCACCGACCTCTGCACAAGCACTAAAGAGCATGGCTGTTTTCTGTCGGATCACCCCCATATAAATGTCTTCGTCTATTATCACTTTGTCGGCTGTCTCGAACTGCCTGATCTCACCCTCCGACAGCTCACGTCCCAGCTGGGATATAATCGTGATGATGCGAATATCATTCAGAGCGATGGCACGCATCAAGGCGGAAGAGAGCACGAAGTCCCCCATCAAAACGGCCACACGATTGTCGAAAAAAGCATTGAGGGTCGGTACTCCCCGACGCGTAGAAGCCATATCGATGACGTCATCGTGGATCAGCGTTGCCGTATGGATCATTTCCAGCAGGACAGCCGCCTCGAGAGTCGTCGAATTCGTTTTGCCGGCACAGACGGCTGCGACCAATCCGGTAAGGAGCGGACGGACGTGTTTACCGGTGGAACCGTTCAAGATCTTTATCGCTTTCGTCATCCACTCCGATTGGGAATCGAGTGTATGCTCAAACGAATGATGAAAATCTTTGACGAATCCGTTTATCGGTGCCTGTATGGCTTCGAGAGTTGTCATAATCAGATACTATTATCAATTCGAACAAAGATAGAGATTTTTCTCGCCTATTTTTTGTCAGCGAATACACTCCTTCAAGGTCTGTATTGCGGATGGTCCTTCATGAAAAATGAGATCGATAATACTTAGGTTGGGCAGGAATCCATACTTATGGGCAAAAGTTCGGTAGTAAACACGTGGGCGGAAACTTTCATCTTCGGGAGCTTGCTTGGGACGGATCAAGTAGCGAAAGTCATTGGGACAGTCCTCCACGTACTCAGAAGTAAACATAATTAACGGCGAAATGTCCAGCCATTCAAGGCATACGGAAAGGAGATCCAAATTAAAGTCCCAAAGGAAAGTATATTTATGCCTGTAAAACGGCTCTATTTCAGTCATATAATGGTCAAAAAACGGCGCCGAACCGTAAGAGCTGATAAGAGCATTCAGGTGCAAATGACGCCAGTTGCCATGCTCACTGATGCGAATATCCCTAATCGGTGCCTTGGGAGAAGGAGATTTTTCGACCGGTATGGTCAGCGGTTGCATACCTTCGGGTCCGGCTATGTGGCAACGGTTGCGATAGCTTTGCTTCACAAAGTTTTCTGCCGTCTCCAAAAGAACACCTTCGCGATGCAACAGCTTCGTGAAGTATTGGATCGGTGGCAGGTAAGCCGTAGAGAGGACGATCGGATCGGAAGGAGAGAGGAGATTCATACGCTCTGTCACTCTCCTATTCAATTTGCGTTCATGACCACTCCCACTATACTCTCTTCCGGCACGATACCGAGATGGCGGGAATCGGGTCCGCTCGCAGGATTGTCCGCCAGAATCCAGTAGTAATTGCGGCGGAAATGGAAGAAAGCCGTTTCGGCACCGTCGCGGTAGAGTTTTCCTCGGCGAAAGCTGATGTTCGAACTGCACTCTTCTTCGATTGCTCTGCGGTAGGCAAGTAAAGACAGAGGAGTCAGGCGATAAGTCCTGTCATTCCTCGGAACGATAATTTTATATGGCTCACGAGGAAGCAAAGAGGTGGGCAACTTCAGTTTTTGCCTATTTGCGACTACCCCACCCTTTGATAGAAACAAGGTGTCACCGGGCAATCCTATCAGTCGTGCCAGATAGAATCGCGAGTCCGCTTCGCCATCTTGTCTGTACTTTATGACCAGAATATCTCCCCTGTCCGGCGATGCAATCCGATTGATCCATAGCAGCTTTCCGGACCGGTAGGTCGGGAGCATGGCATCGCTTCGAACACGATAGGTAGTAACAAGGAAGAGACGAATGAGGACGGCCGACAACAGAACGACTGCCGGCAAGCCTATGAAAAAAATTCTGTTTCTATACCGCGATTTAATCTGCATTGACCGTTCGCATCATTCTACCGAAGCGGATCTTACCTCCGAAGAGACTCTTGTCCTTATTCAGGGACAACCAGATGAATACAGGCTTTCCGACGATATGATCCTCCGGCACGAAACCCCAATAGCGGCTATCTGCAGAGTTGTGCCGATTATCCCCCATCATGAAATAATAGTCCATCTTGAAGGTGTAGGAATCGGCCGGACGGCCGTTGATGAGAACCGTGCCGTCAGCTTTTTGCACGAGCTTATTTCCTTCGAAATTGCGAATACAACGACTGTACAAGGCCAGATTCAATGGCGTCAAACGAACCGTCATGCCCTTGGCCGGGATCACGATAGGACCGTAATTGTCGCGCGTCCATCCCGTTTCATACTCCAGCGGATACAGGGGGCCAATAGGGGTAGGCTCCTCTACAGCCTTGACGAAAGAAGGCTCTGCTTGCAGCTTGTCCAGCATACCCTGCGTCAGCGGCAAATGATAAATGATTTGAGGTTGATTCGACGCCGAATCGATAAGATTCGAACCGACCGAAGCTTTCAATTCCTCGCTTGAAGCAGCACGCACATCATCGTAGCTGATACCCAGTTCGTCTATCAAGTCTACACTCATCTCTCTGCTCATCCTCACCAAATAGTTCAGCTGCATATTGCGCGGATTGCGCTGCTCCTTGCCATCTATATAGATCTGATTATTCCTGATGCTCAATTCTTGTCCGGGCATACCCACACAGCGTTTCACATAGTGGTCGCGTCTGTCCACGGGGCGGTAAACAATCTCCCCGTAGAAATCCGGATTACTCCAAAGCTCCTCCCGTCCTACGAGTTTCTTCCACATATAATAATCCGGATTGGGCTGCTTGACGGCCACCGTATCGCCTGCAGGGAAGTTAAAGACCACCAAATCCCCCTCCTTGACGTGTCCGAAACCCTTCAGTCGCTTGTACGGCAAGAGAGGCTTGTCCGAGAACGATTTGCCACCCGTCAATGGCATCGTATTGTGCGTCAGCGGCACACCGAGCGGAGTCATAGGCGAACGCGGTCCGTACGAAAGCTTGCTCACGAAGAGGTAGTCGCCTATAAGCAAGGTCTTCTCCAGCGAAGAAGTCGGAATGGCGAAGTTCTGAAACAGGAAAGCGAAGATAAAGGTAACGGCTACGACACAGTAGATAATGTCTGCCACCCAGCTGCAAATGATCCGAAGCGTCTTGTTTCGGATATTCTTATACCAGCCCCATTTGATAATATGGAAGAAATAATAATCTACGATCAAAGGCAGAAAAATCAGCCAAAACGGGCCGGCCCATATACAAAAAAGGAGGTAAAGAATAGTAATGGCAACGCCTTTTATACGACGCCATGGCGTCAAATCTTTCCAATGGAAGGTCATATCGTTATTCTGTTGTTATAAGCTGATTAAATCGTTCATCGTCAGAAAGCCTTTGTGCGTGGCAGCATATTCGGCAGCCAGCACGGCACCAAGGGCGAATCCCTCTCGACCGAAAGCTTCGTGGCATATCGTCAGCCGATCCACCTCGGATGTATAGGATATGCTGTGCGTACCCGGGACTTCGCCTTCTCGGATGGAGGTGATCGGGAGTTCGTTCTCCTCCGGCGTCTCCGTCAGTCTCCAAGCGTCCAGCGAGGGAGATTCGGCTATCAATCCTTCGGCCAGTGTAATAGCCGTTCCGCTCGGAGCGTCCAACTTATGTACATGATGGATTTCCGTCAGGTGAGGACGATACTGATCGTGCCGGCTCATCAATCGGGCAAACATACGACCGAGCGAGAAAAAAAGATTGACCCCGATGCTGAAGTTCGAAGCCCAGAAGAGCGTCTTTCCCTCCCGTCGGCAGCGTTCTTCCAGCTCGGGCAGACGCTCTGTCCACCCCGTAGTGCCGCACACCACGGGCACGGACTTATCCATACAGCGCGAGCAATTCGCATAGGCGGCATCCGGACGGGTAAATTCGATGGCTACATCGGCCGAACGAAACGCTATCGAATCGAAACGATCTTCCTCTCCGGCATCGATCGTCAGCACCACTTCATGCCCTCGGCTGCATGCAATCCGTTCGATCACATGTCCCATCTTGCCATACCCTATCAGTACTATTTTCATAGGATTTTCTTCTTGGAAAAACGAACCGTACCCGGCCGCAAGGGCCAAAGGTACACAGATTTAGCGCAAGTTCATTCCCGTGATCTTGCGGTACAGATCCAGCGCGTATATATCGGTCATGCCGGATATATAGTCCAGCGTGCACTGTATCTTACCGTAGAGGCTCTCCTCCCGTATGTTGTACTGCGTACTTACCCGACTGAGCAGCGTCCGGCTATAGGCATGATCCGGATTGGTGAGGGCCTGCATCATCTTATCTATCAGCGCACCGAATATCTGATGTCCGGCAAGCTCCACATCCACCACGTCGCGTGCCACGTAGATCTTCGAATAGGCCATTCGGGCGCATGCCCCGTAAGCCTCTTTCAGCCGTGGTTCCATGGCTCCGATGAGAGTGCCGGAGAAGGTACCGGACAATATCTCGTCCTCATGATCCAGAAAGATCCGGGTGCATGATTCGACCAACAGACTGATCACACGCGAACGGAGGTAAGCGATCTGCTCATTGGCATCCGTGATATGATCGAGTACTCCCCGTATATGCCCGAGTTCCTCCTCGGGACAAAAAGCCAGAAAGAGGTTTTCCGTCTCGGCATAAGTAAGGATACGGAGCTTATAAGCATCCTCTATATCCATGATTTGGTAGCAGATGTCGTCGGCTGCCTCCACCAGATAGACCAGCGGATAGCGAGCGTATTTCACCGGATGTTCGTTTCGGCATAGCATGCCGAGCTCTTCGGCGATCATAAGGAAAGTATCCTCTTCCGTGGCGAAGAATCCGAATTTGCCGGCCTTGCCTGCCATCTCGCTGCTGTATGGATACTTCACGATCGAAGCCACCGTACTGTACGTAAGGGCAAAGCCTCCTTTGCGACGGCCTTCGAACTGATGCGTCAGCAGACGGAAAGCGTTTGCATTGCCTTCGAAGTGCAGGAAGTCTTCCCAGCGGCCTCCTTCCTTGCGGACTGCGTCCTCCCATACCCTACCCTTTCCTTCGCGGAAATAAGCCGAAATGGCACGCTCGCCGCTGTGACCGAAAGGAGGATTGCCCATGTCGTGAGCCAGACAGGCAGCCGACACGATGGCACTGATGGCCCCCGACTCCCATGGCAATTCGCCATACCGCGCTTTCAGTCCGCGTGTGATATTATTGCCGAGCGAGCGTCCCACACAGCTCACTTCGAGACTGTGCGTAAGACGATTGTGTACGAATATATTGCCTGCAAGGGGGAATACTTGTGCCTTGTTTTGCAGTCGGCGAAAAGGAGAAGAAAAGACCATGCGGTCATAATCTCGTTCGAAGTCCGTTCTCTCCCATGGCTGAGCCGATTGTTTCGGTTGGTGGTAGTGTTCCATACCCACCCTTTTGTCGGAGAGCAATCGCTCCCACTGCATCATAGTCATTGTTCCAATCTGATTCTTATTGAGTTAAAGATAGAAAGATTCGACAGAATGTCGACTAACCGAAAAAGGAAAGACCCGCCCCCTTCCTCGACCGAAAATACCTCTCATAACTATATGCACGGACGAGAGCCGACTACCCCCTCTCAGATCAGCAAAATGAAAGCAAGAGAGCCGACACTGATCAGTATCCACAGGAACAATCCCTGCAGCAGAGCACGAACACCCACGCTCGCAATCACTTCCTTGGTCAGCGATGCTCCGATAAAAAAGAGGGACAGGGTAAGGCCTTTTCGGGCCAAGGAAGCAACAAAACGCCCGACCTCAGGGAAATATGCCTCCAGCAGATAGGTATTCAGGATGATAGCCCCGATAAAAAAGAGGATGAACAGGGGTACGGGAAAGCGTTTGGCTCCCTTCGTTTTATAGACAAAAGAGAATACCAGAGTAAGGGGTACGATCCACAAGGCCCTTGTCAGTTTGATGGTTGTAGCCACCCTGAGTGCTTCTTCTCCATAAGCCGATCCGACACCTACCACCGAACTCGTATCGTGGATGGCGATGGCTGCCCAAGTGCCGAACTGCTGCTGATCCAGAGCAAGCCAGTGGCCTATCGACGGAAAGATGAAGAGCGCAACGGCATTGAGCAGGAAGACGGTACCCAACGCCACAGACATTTCATGCTCTTCGGCTTTCAATATGGGACCCACTGCCGCAATGGCACTACCGCCGCAGATAGCCGTTCCGGCACTGATGAGAGCGGAAGTATTGCGATTCATCTGCAGGATTTTCCGCCCGATGAACCACCCTAACAGAAGAGTGCCGAACACGGAAATTATCGTAAACATCATACCATCGCGACCGGATGCCAACGACTCGCCCAGATTCATACCGAAACCGAGTCCGACTACGGAGTATTGCAATAGCACTTTCGAGCCCAATTTGTTCGCCCGCCGGTGCGTGGAACCGAAGATAAGGGCATAGGCCAAGCCCATCAACAGGGCCACAGGAGGTGTAAGCCAGGAAGTGAAAGGATGAAATCTCTCTACCAAACTGCCTAAGAGCGTAAGGATCAAGAACACTATTATGGCAGGATACGCTATTCGGGAAATATGTGATTTTGGGTTGTCCGTATTCATGAATCGGGTATTTTCACGGAGTAATTCAGGTACAAAAGTAGGTATTTTGTATCGCCACTTGGAAAAAATTCCTTTTCATTTTTGACCGCCTGTCATCACTGATCGCTATGCCTTTTTAGCAACGTTTCCTTCACTTGGGCAAAGAATATTATATCTGAAGTGAACAGAACAGCCTTTTCGTTTTTTAATATAGAGCAGAGCATAATCCGACCTCGGCCGTTCTTTCAGAAAAAGCGAACCGCAATCTCAGAAATAATGGAACGAGAATCTGAAAAATCTCACGCCACAAAGTTTTCATTTTGGTTTGAAAATTTTTCCTTTCCGGCGCAGGAAAAAAATATTTTACGCGCGACTTTTTGAGTCCTCTTAAGTAAGGTATTTTTTTAACATACTTGTGCCGAATTATGCATCTAACCATAGTGTAGAATCCTCATCTGTAGGTAATTTGCACCGAACAACCGATTTGTCAGTACATTATGTCTGACGAAACGCGTAATTTTGACTTCAAATGAAAGAAAGATTGAACCAAACCGTACGCTATTTTCTGCCTATACTCTTCGCAGTATATGCCGGCCTGGTCATATCTTTCACTCACGTCCATATCATCAATGGCGTGATCATCGTCCACTCCCACGTACAGTGGGGCGACAACGAAAGCGATCCGCAGGACAATCCGCATTCGGATTCGGAATTGATTCTGTACAATCAGCTTTCGGCCATATTCACGACTTATTTGGATACGCCGGCCATAGACTTGAAAGAACCTGTGAGGGTTGTCGGCGTCGTTCCTTTCTTTTGCGATAATCTTATTGCTCTCATTTCGGAGCTAACTCCTTCCAATCATCTCAGGGCTCCTCCCGTAGCCTGATCCATTCTTACCTTATTTCGGACGATCCATTCATTCGGATGGTATTGCGCGCGCTTACAGTGACATCTATTGCATCGGCACTTGTAGATCTGCCTTTCTATGGCTGATTTATCAAGGGGATCGAATGTGCATCCGTAGCCGTGATGCAAGGATTTTCATTCTTCTTAATACCGATCTTTCGTAGGATAGGGAGTGTATTCCACACTCCTAATCTCAAAAACCGACTGAAAAGGATCGGAATAAGGATACCGAACAGACAATAAAAAAGACTATATCCATATCAAGCCAATCAAACCAAAAAATAAAATGAAACAACTAAACATTATCAGCTTCATCATTGCTTTCCTATTCTTAGGAACGAGCGCATCGGCTCAGCAATCGGGCGGATCCGTTACAGGTACCGTAGTGGACAAAAGCTCAAAAGAACCTATCGCATACGTACAAGTATTCGTCAAAGGAACCACTCTCGGAACTTCCACGGATGCAAACGGAAACTACTCGATCAAGGGAATCCCTTCGGGTAATCAAACTATCGTAGCCCGACTCATGGGTTACTCCACTTGCGAAGAAAAAGTACATATAGAAAAGGGTGGTTCCCGCCACGTAGACCTCTATCTGACCGAAGAGATTCTCTCTCTCGATGGGGTAGTGGTATCTGCCAATAGAAACGAGACTTTCCGCCGTCAAGCACCCTCGTTGGTAACGGTACTGTCGCCGGAACTTTTCCTCAAAACCAACTCTACCAACCTGAGTCAGGGACTTAAGTTCCAGCCCGGTCTGCGCGTGGAGGACAACTGTCAGAACTGCGGTTTCAACCAAGTTCGTATCAATGGACTCGAAGGAGCCTATTCGCAAATTCTTATCGACAGCCATCCCATCTTCAGTTCGCTTGCCGGTGTCTATGGCTTGGAGCAGATGCCTGCAAATATGATCGAACGTGTAGAAGTAATTCGCGGTGGAGGTTCAGCTTTGTTCGGCTCTAATGCTGTGGGAGGCGTTATCAACGTAATTACGAAAGAACCGCTTCGCAATTCGGCCGAGATCAGCCATTCTACGATGACCTTCGACCACGCGAAAGGGTGGGGGAGCTTCCAAAATACGACCCAGTTCAACGGTTCTATGCTGACGGAAGACCGCAAAGCCGGTGTCATGGTATTCGGCCAACACAACTACCGTCCCGGACAGGATATAGACGGCGACAGCTTTACCGAACTACCCAATCTGCGCAACCGCTCGCTCGGTTTCCGCTCATACTATAAGACCGGTCTCTACAGCAAAGCAACCCTCGAATATCACAGCATGCAGGAGTACCGTCGTGGTGGCGACAGACTGGACAATCCTCCTTTCGAAGCACAGATAGCGGAATATCTCCAGCACTATATCAATGGCGGAAGTTTCAAATTCGATCAGGGCTTCAGCGGTGGCAAGGATTTCTTCAGTCTGTATGCTTCTGCACAAGACGTTCAGCGTCGTAGCTACTACGGGGGTGGCGACTATACCGAAAATCTGCTGAACGGAGCAGTTCAGAGTGGAAGCACCGAATCAGACGAATACAACAATGCTTTCACGGCTCTTACTTCCTACGGGACTACCAAGGGATTCGATTTGCAAGGAGGAGGTATGTACCGTCATACCTTCGGAGAAAACTGGGACTTTACCGGCGGACTCGAATATATCTACGGCCAACTCGATGACAGAAGCGGCTACAGACCGAGCAAAATAGATCAGAATACCTCTACTTTTAGTCAGTACGACCAGCTCGAATATAAGACGGAGAAATTGAGTGCCCTTATCGGAGCACGTATCGACTATGTTCTCCTCAATCAGGATGGCAAACGCTATATCGATCCGCTCTTCATTTTCAGTCCCAGAGCCAACGTACGATACAATCCCAATAAGAATCTCAGCTTCCGACTCTCATATAGCGAAGGATTCCGCGCTCCTCAGTATTTCGATGAAGATCTGCACGTAGAGTTGGCCGGTGGTACTCCTATCAGCCGTGTCCTTTCCCCCAATCTGAAAGAAGAACGTTCACGAAGTATCAGTGCTTCTTTCGATTATTACCACAGAGCCGACGAATGGCAATTCAATATCATGGGAGAAGCCTTCTCCACCTTTATCAGCAATCAATTCAAACCATCCGATAAGGTCGAAACCACGAGCGATGGCAAAGAATGGATCATTCGTACCATCTACAACGACAAGGATGGAGTATCGAAGGTATATGGTGTGAATCTGGAGGGAAGAATCGCCTACAACAAATCGTTCGACCTCCAGCTCGGCGGTACATGGCAGAGAAGCCGCTACGGCAGCATCTATACCGCAGTAGAAGCGGACAAAACAACGGGACAAGCCGAAATCTCTGTGAAAGACTATGTACGCACTCCGAATCTGTACGGCTATTTCGTTGCTACGGTACGTCCTACCGAGCACTTCGCCATCAATCTCTCCGGTACATTCACGGGCAAAATGGATGTCGTACACGAAGCCTATGAAGGCGATATTCCCGCAGAACATATAGCTCCGGACGGATCGTTCGACTTTGAAATGAATGGTCAGCAATTCAAAGGTTTGGCCGAAGGTCATGCCAAGCTCGTCAAGACTCCGACCTTCGCCGATATAGACCTCAAGCTGAGCCACGACTTCCACCTTGCTTCCACTATGACCTTGGAATTGAATGCCGGAATACAGAACATATTCAACAGCTATCAGAAAGACACGGACAAGGGACCGGGTAGAGCTTCTACTTACGTATACGGTCCTATGCAGCCCAGAAGGATTTTCGTCGGTACAAAGATCAATTTCTGATCCCACAACCCATAATCCGGCTACTGATCAAATAAGATTCATAGCTACTTTTCTATATCTGTGACGCGATCGGTTGCTTCACCTTTCAACAGGTGGGCAACCGATTTTCTTTTTATTATTATATATTCCTTTTTGAAAAGAAAAAATATATAGGAAGAAGGAGGTCGGTTGAAACTGTTGATAAGGCTTGTAACTGCTCGGTGAATAGGGTAGGGGATTAACAGATTTGGAATAGATACTGATAGCTTACTAACAGGTTATCCACTTCGTTGAATGCTGATAGCCAATGAGTTTCTATCGGAATGTGGAAAATTTTTGTTTCTACGGTCGATTCGGTCTGTTTGTTTTTGTGCCGAGCTGTGAATAATCTTTGGCAAAAGTTGATGAGAATTTGCTGCTAACTTTTTTGTCTTTGCAGAAGAATAATTTTATATGAAGATTCTTTCGGATCGGGCAAGAGAATAAACAAGTTTTTATCAGCGAATTTTCAACAGGTTTATCGACAGTCTATGTGGAAAACGATTGTTTCAGACGACTGAATAGACGATATTTGTATCGATCTTCGGTTAGTCATGATTATAGTCAGCAGAGCAATAGTTCTCCACAATACGGCTTATAACGATAGTTATAGTATAGCCCATCTTTTCAGTAGAGAGAGTGGCAGAGTGTCCTATCTGATACCACGTTCATCCAAGCGAGGGAAAAGTGGCGGTAGCTTGCGTTTGCTTATTTCTCCTCTGAACGAACTGGAGATTACGGCCGAACACAAGCAGCACCGCGATTTGCACTTTATCAAAGAAGCCAAACTATGCAGTTTGCATGGCCGTATTCAGTCTGATCCGGTAAGGAATAGTATAGCACTCTTTCTGGCAGAATTTCTCTATCTGATCTTACGACTGCCGGAAGCCGATACGAATCTGTATGATTTTGTGGCTTTTTCCATAGATAAGTTGGAAGAAATGGACGGGCCAATGGCTAATTTTCATCTGGCTTTTCTTTTTCGTTTGCTTGTTCCATTGGGGTTGATACCCGATTTACAGTTCGGAGGAAGTGTTATTCCCCGTTGGTTCGATCCTGCTGATGGTCGCTTCGTACCGAATGCTCCTGCTCATGGAAGGGGAATTCCACCCCATCAATCGACATATTTACAGCTCTTTAGTCGTATTACATTCGATAATATGAAAGCTTTTCGACTTTCGAGAGGCGAGCGAAGACAGGTTTTGGATTATCTGGTGGATTACTATCGCTTTCACCTTCCGCCTTTCCCTCTGTTGAAGACGCCCGACATTCTTTCGACTTTGTTCGATTAACTGTTTTATTTCTAACCGGAAAACGGTGCGGAAAACTTATCTTTGTGCGTATTGCAGAAACACAAAATACTTATGGGAACAGACAAACTATTGGATCAAGTACGTGCCAAAGCCCGAATTTGGCTCGGAACAGAATATGACGACTCCTCTCGAAAAGCCGTTCAGGCTATGCTGGACAATGCAGATACGACCGAGCTCGTGGATGCATTCTACCGAGATTTGGAGTTTGGTACAGGCGGACTTCGCGGCATCATGGGAGCCGGAACCAATCGTATGAACCGCTATACGGTAGGCGCAGCTACTCAAGGACTCTCCAACTATCTCTTGCGCGAGTTTGCCGGTTCTTCGAATATCAGTGTCGTTATCGGCTACGACTGTCGGAACAATAGCCGTTTTTTTGCCGATACGGCAGCGGCTGTATTCTCGGCCAACGGCATCGGGGTTTATCTGTTTGAGGAACTTCGTCCCACACCGGAAATATCTTACGCCATTCGTCATCTGGGATGTAAGAGCGGTGTAATGATTACAGCTTCGCACAATCCTAAGGAATACAACGGCTATAAGGCTTATTGGGAAGACGGGGCACAGATTATAGCTCCACACGATCGTAATATCATTGCCGAGGTCAATAGAATTCGCTCCGTTGATGAGATCAAATTCGAAGCCAAGCCTGAGCTGATTCGGATGATAGGTGAGAATATCGATTCGGCTTTCATTGCTGAAGTCAAGGCACTGAGTCTTTCTCCCGAAAGCATTGCCCGTCATCGGGATATGAAGATCGTATACACGCCTATCCACGGTACCGGAAGTACGGTGGTACCCCGTGCCTTACGTGAATATGGCTTTGCCAATATCATTCACGTACCCGAACAGGATGTTGTAAGCGGAGACTTCCCTACGGTACATTCTCCCAATCCCGAAGAGCCTGCAGCTCTCGCTTTGGCTATAGCCAAAGCGGAAGAAACGGGTGCCGATTTGGTTTTGGCCAGCGACCCCGATGCAGATAGAATAGGAGTTGCTGTGCGCAATAATGAGGGTAGGATGGTGCTCATCAATGGCAACGAGATTTGTTCGCTGCTTATCTATTATTCCATCATGCGTCGCAAGGAATTGGGCGATTTGCATCCTGATGATTATATCGTCAAGACGATTGTGACTACGGAATTGATCCGCGATATAGCGAAGAAAGAGCATGTGAGCATGTTCGACTGCTATACCGGTTTCAAATGGATAGCAGCCGTAATAAGAGAGAATGAAGGTCGTCGCCGCTACATAGGAGGTGGAGAGGAGAGTTATGGATTTTTGTGGGAAGACTTTATTCGAGACAAGAGTTCGGTATCTGCTTGTGCACTCTTCTGTGAAATGGCAGCTTGGGCTTTGGATCGAGGCATGAGTGTCTATCGACTCATCCGCAGCATCTATTTGGAATACGGTCTTTACTACGAAAAGGGACTTAGTGTGGTGCGTAAAGGCAAATCCGGAGCAGAAGAGATAGAAGCCATGATGAGAAATTATCGTGAGTATGCACCTGTAGAACTCGGAGGCTCGCCTGTGCAGGAAATATTGGACTATGCTTCTCTCGAAGGAAAAGATTTCACAAGAGGAGAGAAGTTTTCACTCGATATGCCTACAACGAGCAATGTTCTTCAGTACAAGACCGAGGATGGCACCAAGGTTTCCATCCGTCCGTCGGGTACTGAACCGAAAATCAAGTTTTACATCGGAGTTCATTTCTCGGTCGCTAATGAGCAGGAATTAGACCGGGCCTATATAGTAGCAGAAGAAAAGATTGCTACCATCCTCCACGACCTCGGTGTCTGATCTGCATTTTTCAGCTATAGATTAAGATTGAATCAAGGGCTGTGCCACAGGGGACTCTCCCCTTTGGTACACCCCTTAGTCTACTTTTTTATTTGTACGATATCCCCTATTCGGAGACCTTTGAAAAATAAGGAGATGGAGTAAAGAGGAGTTCTTGGCAAAAAAGGAGCGAGTGAAAGGGGTGGCAGTAAGGAGTGAAAGTAGTTGTAAAT
>ENA-OWND01000700-OWND01000700.1-metagenome-genome-assembly--contig:-NODE-700-length-22557-cov-13.876589_pt1 | contig 22557 bp, 18 predicted proteins | sample MGYA00245342_ERZ651119 | MGnify/ENA primary metagenome ERZ651119 (study PRJEB26857, sample SAMEA4031756) | metagenome | biome: human; feature: oral; material: saliva | place: Philippines | collected 2014... | reverse complement strand
CAAGTCCCTTTTATATATAAGGGCTTGCACCGTGCACTGAAATTGTAGCCAGAATTTTTCTAAAAGATTTTCACTCAAATATTTGGCAGTAGTTCATTTTTTATGTACCTTTGTACCCGAAATGACATAGCTGATGTCAGGAGAGCAAATTATTTAAGTACTCTCAAAATACTCTATTGAGGCTACAAATTGGCTACATAGAAGAAAGAGAGTGATAAAAATAGTTGTGATACAGAGTGTTACAGAAACAAGTTCGAGTTTCGTACGCACCGCAAAAGGTCTTAGCTTTATCGCTAAGACCTTTTTCTTTATATCCAGATAGACGATAGTAGTACCAGTGGGAACACTCCGCAACACCCAACCCAACCGCAAGAATTACCCTAAACAGCCTATCCGAACTATCACGCTCAACACCGCCGAAGAGGGCTGTGTATGCCTTGGAAGTTCGTAAGGAAAGATGGGATTAACACTAATGGGGCTGCACCTCGTTCACAAGGGCAACTGAAGTAAAAATGAGGAAACGCCTTCTTTGCATTAAAGAGAGCCTCTCTTCGATACAAGGAAACGCCTTCTTCATAACGAAGAGACGCCCTTCTCTATTCGAGAAGAACGTCTCCTATTTTCTAAAACAATCTTTCTTTTCTGCTTAGTTCCAGTTGATTTGCGTGATTCTACCACCTTTCACAACCGCAGAAATCATGTACTTGCGATTGGAAGTACCGCCTTCACGCTCTATGCTAAGCGTTGCAGGCACCTTAATCTTCAAGGGTGCGTCATCGTCATTGCTGTCTTTTGTCACCTCAGCAGGCGACCCGAGATGCCAATTCACCGTCTTCACGTCAGCTTGATAGAGCCTATTGTGCATATAACTTTGTATGTCCTTTGCCGTAGAACCAGCCGACCCGAGGAAGTTCAGTTGGCTAGCTACAGCGCCAGCTATCTTCTCGTTGCTCTTACCATTTATCCCTTGCAACAGCTGACGGACTGCATTAACAGCACTAGACTTATCTGCGTCAGGCACAGTATGCTTCATCAACTTCTTTAAAATAGCGTCAGCCTCAGCAGCATGTGCGCCATTCTGGTGCATAGCAAGGTAACCGGCATAAGCGTCCTCATCGTTCTTTTTCACCGCCGTAGCCCAATCCATCTCATCAATCTTTGCTTGCAACTCCTGCTTGTGAGGCGAGTTAGGGTGCTTAGAGAGGTAAGCCTGCATTGCTTCCTTCGAGTTGCTTGCTGCAACCGAAGCCCAGTCAGTATCTGTAGTATGCAATGCCTTTATGCGTAACGACACACTATCGCGGTGCGCCTTAGGTGCATCTGGATATTGCTTGAGGTAATTTTGCATAACAGTAGGCTCACCGCTTTCCATTGCCTGGGCGTATTCCTCCTGTTCATCATTCGTCTTGTTATTCCGAACTCCTTGGTTATAAAGGAAGAGCAAGACGGCAGCTGTGATGACAGCAATGAGCAACGAGACAGCCAGAGAAGTGTGATTATGCTTCTTTAATTGCTCCTCCTCTTGACTTTCCGAAGCCTCTTCTTCAAGTCGTTCAGCCGCATCTAGCACAGCAGTATCCTTATCATTATCCATGATAAATGCCGCATCTACGACATTATCCTCTTCATCATCTGCATCCGTTGTAGTCGGTTCCTCCGCTGGCAAACCCACAACGATTGGCTCGCCAGAAGGCGTATTTTCGAGGCTATCATGCACCTCCTCAGCCGCCACCCCTTCGATAATCTCTTCTACTGCTGATGATGAATCCGACTCCTTCGGAGCGTCCACACCCTCCTTCTCAACCGCTGCCACAGCCTTAGCAACGTCCGTTTCCGTGTGATGGCAATTAGGACATGAAGGCTCTTCTATTAGGTATAACTCCCCACAATGGCTGCATTTAATGATATGTCCGGCTATTTCTACACCACAGCTAGGGCACACTGGTGCTTTATCACTCACCTGATGACCACATTCAGGACATTTAATTATCATGAATCTAACGTATTATTCGATTATTGCAAATGATATTTTCTTATTCTTTCAAGGTGTATCTCTTATCGTCGTCGCCTGTATCTCAGTTCTCGCATACTATGTTTTCCGAGTAAACGACTCTTGTCGACGTATCCATTCACACCATTAATTCGCCCCTTACCAGTGTACTGCCAGGCAAGAATATCATGTCCGTCGGACAGTACCGGCTCCTTGTTATTGTATTGCGCAATGAATAGCTTGTATTCATCTAACGCCCCAACGAGGTAACGATTATAGAAGTTTGTATAGGTATATACCAATGGTTTCACCCCATACGCCTTAGTCATTAGCACCAAGAATGTCTGTAAGCTATCACGCAAAGCCTGCGCACTTAGACCGCCAGTAGTCTCTATGTCGACCATAGGAATCAGGTCTTGATCCTGCGGGCGGCACTGAGTTTGGAAATTGCGGAGCTGTTCTAACTGCGGAACCGACGGACGATAGAAATGGTAAGAACCGACATTCATACCATAGCGTTGCGCCGCTTCAATATTATTGAGGTATCTTTGATCGATTCTGCCACTGCCTTCGGTAGCCTTCAGATAGACGTAATTGAGTTTATGATTGCTGTTTTCTGCAACCGTCTCCCACCACACATCACCCTGATAATGGCTCATGTCAAGACCATGAATATGGCTACATGTGTCCTCACATTGTATGGTGTATTGCGCTCGCAAGCCTGTGAATGAGCACAAACAGACTATGATTGATAGTAAATATTTCATTTTCATAACTGCAAAGGTAGTGTTTTATGTTGATATAAAGCCTGTGTACGAATAGATTTAAGGGCTTAGAAACTTAATTTAACTTTGTGTAAGAGGGTGAGAAAGAGGCTTTTCTACAACTATAAATTATGCCTTTTTGAACAAACAAGAAAGCCCATCTGGATGGGAAGAAAGGCTCTCCTCATAGTAAAGAGAGCCTCCCGTCATGGCAAGGAGAGGCTCTCTTCATAACGAAGAAACGCCCTTCTCAAATAGAGAAGAGCGTTTCCTTTAATTCAGAAATACGAGAAGTTATATGCCTCGTTAGTATTATCTGCTATGCTAATATTACTTGCGATCGCCTAACTTGCTATCGATGTGTGCAATAGCATGGCTTGACAAGTGAGCGAAAGAATCGAGTATGTCTTGTACATTACGCTCCTCTTCAACTTGCTCATCGATGTATTTTGCGATGAAGTTCTGCGATGCGCGATCCTTTTCCTCATCTGCTATATCAGCTAACTTGTTGATGAGTTCAGTTACTTTCTGCTCATGTGCCAATGTGTCAACGAATACTTCTTTAGGATCAGACCAGCTTGTCTTGACTGCATCAATTGCTGTCAACACAACCTCACCACCACGATGTAGAATGAACTGAGCCATGTCCATGGCATGTGAACGCTCCTCTTCTGCCTGCTTGTACATCCAACTAGAGAAGCCCTTCCAGCCCTCTTTACGGAACCAGCAAGACATCTGGAGATAGAGATTAGACGAATACATTTCAGCTATAATCTGCGCATTGAATGCGTCTTGCATCTTACTTGTAATACTCATTGTAATACCTTTTTTAAATTTAATAAAACCTTGTTTATGCCTGTCGTTATTGTAATTCCGACTGCAAAAGTACCACTTTTTTTGCACAAGACCAAACATCTTGTGCATAAAACGTTGCTTACGACGGATTATACCGATAATTTAATCACAATATAAATAACGCCTTCTTGCCTACTCTATAACGACTTCTTGCTTACTCAATAACGACTGTTGTCCATCCATGTTTATCCTCTATCGTACCGTATTGGATGCCTCGAAGCGTCTCATAGAGCTTTGTTGACCAGGGTCCGGGCTTATCTCCAAAGTTGTAAACCTTACCTGTCTCCAAGTCATCGAGGTGTGAAATAGGTGAGATAACAGCTGCAGTACCACATGCACCAGCCTCTTCGAAGCTGTCTAACTCATCCTCCGCAATAGGTCGGCGTTCGACTTTCATGCCCAAGTCTTCGGCTATCTGCATGAGACTCTTATTAGTGATTGAAGGCAAGATAGACGTTGACTTCGGGGTAACATAGGTGTTATTCTTGATTCCGAAGAAGTTAGCTGCACCGCACTCATCAACATATTTCTTCTCTTTAGCGTCCAGATAGAACTCCGAAGCATACCCTTTTTCATGCGCCATCTTATTGGCTCTCAATGAAGCGGCATAGTTTCCTCCCACCTTAAACATACCTGTTCCCAGTGGAGCAGCACGATCGACGTCACGCACAATGACGTATGGATTGGAAGAGAAACCGCCTTTGAAGTAAGGACCTACTGGTGTGGCAAAGATCAAGAAACAATATTCTGTTGCTGGACGAACGCCCACGCCTGCTGTAATACCAAATAGTAACGGGCGCAGATAGAGCGTTGCTCCACTCTCATAAGGTGGGATGTACTCTTGATTGAGGCGTACCACCTTCTTCACCATATCAACGAATAGCTCGGTCGGAACCTCTGGCATGACAATACCACGGGCTGTGTTCTGTAATCGAGCGGCGTTTTCTTCTGCTCGGAAGATGCGTACCTTGCCATCAGGACAGCGGTAAGCCTTCAGTCCCTCGAATGCTTCTTGACCATAGTGGAGGCACGTTGCAGCCATATGTAACTTCAAGTACTCATCCGAACAGACCTCTACTTCGCCCCACTTACCATCTCGGTAATAACAACGAACATTGTAGTCGGTGCGTAGATAACCGAATGTCAAACTCTTCCAATCTATATCTTTCATATCATATAAGTATTTAATTGCATCCTGCCATAGCCTAATGCAAAAGTAAACAAATTTATCTTTCCCTGTAACCCATCGTTCGCTTTATTGCTACTGATTGGCTAACAGCTTTTGAATCTCATCATCGGTGTGCTTGAGCTTCTGCTTACACAGCTTCACAAGTGCCTGTGCTTGCTTCAGTTGAGCAGCCATTGAATCAACATCGAGTTCGCCTCGTTCCATCTTGTCAACTATGCTCTCGAGCTGCTGAACGGCGTCTTCATATTTCATTTCTTTCATCTTCTTGATTGTATTAAAGGGTTTAAAGGGTTCCTCCTAGCTATTTCTTCACCACACTCTCCACCTCTCCTTGCTCAAAGCGAGTGGTGATAACGTCCCCAGCCTTCAGCTGTGAGGCATGGCGAACAGCCTTCCCATTGTGTAAAGTAATGCTATATCCTCGACTTAAAAGCAACTTCGGATCCATCAGTTGGGCACGTTGAGCGAGCATATCTATGCGACGTTGCTCGTTAGAAAGGCGTCCTACAAGGGTGGGAATAGCATATCGCATCATCGAATCAAGGTCGTAACGGGCTTTAGAAAGCCTTTCCTTCATCCGATTCACCAACCTTTGTGCAAGACTATCGAGCCGTGCTTCCTGTTGAGTACGCACCACGGAAAAGAGCATGGGGATGTGAGTTGCAATGTGTTGTATGTGCATCTTCTCCCGTTCTAACCTGCGTTGAACAGCCTCAACAATGCTTGCTTGTGCGTTCTCAACCCTTGCCAGCGTCGCAGCCAACTGATTGATGAGATAAGCGGCAGCTGCTGTTGGGGTTTTCACACGCATGAATGAAACCATATCCAGCACACTCTCGTCACGTTCGTGACCAATTCCTGTGATTATCGGGAGTGGGAAATTGGCTACATTCTCCGCCAGATTCAAGGTGTCGAAACCGCTCAAATCGGCTGTCGCACCGCCTCCTCGGATGATAACAACGCAATCGAAATCCTCTTCCCGTTCGTTAATTAGGTTCAAAGCATTGATAATGCTCTGTTCAACCTGGTCTCCTTGCATCACTGCGGGGAACAGTTCTACATGAAAGGCAACCCCAAACTCGTTATGAAGTAACTGATTGCAAAAGTCGCCATAACCTGCTGCTGTCTCGGAGGAGATGACAGCTATGCGTTGAGCAAACATCGACAAGCACAATTCGCGTTGCAAGTCATAGACGCCTTCTGCCCTTAGCTGTCGGATAATCTCCTGTCGTTTGCGCATCATGTCGCCCATGGTAAACTCGGGATTGATGTCATCTACAATCCAAGAAAACCCATATTGAGGATGGAACTGAGCGTGTACAAGCAACATAACTTTCATACCTGCATGGATCGTCTGACCCGTTATCTTGATGAAAGAAGGCTGTATCTCCGCCCACACGTTATGCCAACACTTGGCTTGAGCACGTGCAATGGGAACATTGCCACGAGCGTCCTTCTCGATCAGTTCCATATAACAGTGTCCACGGCTCTCACGTGCTTCGGACAATTCAGCCTCAACCCAGTAAGAACGCGACAAGGTGCTACTGATAACATCCGATACCAATGCGTTCAGTTCATAGAGGGTGAGTGCTTTTGTCGTCATGTGTGCTTCTATATATATAATAAGGTGTAAATTACATTACTTATCCTTAGGCAATACCACCTGATGATACGCCTCCATGAAATCGGGAACACCATAACCCATGATGTTATTGGGCGTCAGATGATTATTAGATGTCTGCCGAATCACCTCTATCAAGTCCTTTGCACACGTGTTAGGAGCGGCTTGCCACAAGCAAGCAACCATCCCTGCCACCAACGGACAAGCAAAGGATGTACCCGTATCGGGCGTTATATATCCCCTACCCGATACCACATTTGTTGGACAACCATACGCCATCACGTCTGGTTTCACTCGATTATCTGCGGTTGGACCAATCGATGAGAAAGCAGCATTAATGCCGTCTGGTGCAATCGCACCTACCGTGAGTATGTCATGCGCATCGGCTGGTACATTGATCTTCTTCCACGGTCCCATGCCATCATTCCCCGCACTATTGACAAGGATAATGCCTTTGGATGCAAGCAAGGAAGCCGCCCTTGAGATGGGTGCCGTCACTCCATTGAGGTCGGAATAATGATAGTTTAGACTCTTATCATCGAAGCCGTGATAGCCTAAAGACGAACTAATGACATCGACACCGACGGAGTCAGCAAACTCAGCAGCGGCTATCCAGTAGTCTTCCTCCGCCGAGCTCTCTGTGAGATAATCCTCCGAACGCAACAACCAAAAGCTCGCTTTCGGTGCAGAACCTACGAAGGTAGAGGGTTGATTGACTGCTATAACGGATAAAGTCTTCGTTCCGTGATCCATTTCCTTGTACACATCAGCATCATAACCAGCAACGAAATTATGCGTTCCAACGATGTTGACATTCTTAAAAGCAGCCATCTTATCCACGTTCATGAAGCCTGCATCAAGCACAGCGATGGTCATTCCCTGTCCTTGAAAGCCCATGTTGTGCAACTTCCGACCATTGAGATTCTCCAACTGTGCCTTTCCCATACCATAATAATCATGTATGGTGGAATCGAGCACTTGCAAGTCTGACCGACAGTGAACGCGTTGTGACAATGGACGAATGGAGTCGGGAGAGGTGAAAACGAGCTTACTATCTCTCACAAAAGATAACACCTTGAGATCTTCTAACGTCTGTCTGTTCCCTCCACGCACCAAGACTGAGTTGTTCCACTTGCTTATTGCAACCACATTCCCACCCTCTTTGCGTATCTTCTGGATATAGGTTGGCGATACAGGAAGGTCCGTTGAGTCCAACGTCAAGTGCTGTCTCTGACGTCGTTTCAGCGCCGCCTCAGACAGAAAGGCACTCGGTTTATCTAGCGAATAAGGCGATTGACCCTTGTCACGGAGCGTCACACGAAACATATAACACTTCCCGCCAGGGTAAGCAATATAGCCTTTTCCATCATTACTAGCCTCAACGAAGGATGTAATGAAGGCGAATAAGCATACAAGATAAATCTTTAGATGGTTCCGACTCATAATATGCAAACTTACACAAAATAATTGAAATACAGATTACCAGGCTGTCTTTTTCGCTAAAATTATGATTCGTTCCGCCAGATGTTTTGCTTTTTTAGGGTCTAGACAATAAACCATCTTCCGCCTTAGAAGTCACCTCTTCAACCCAAAGAGATTTATTTGTGAAATGAAAGAGACGCCTTCTTCCCCACAAAGAGAGCCTTTCCTTCTATCAAGGAAAGGCTCTCTTCATAATGAAGAAACGCCCTTCTCAAATGAAGAAGGGCGTTTCCTGTTATCTTAATAGCTTATGCCACTTTCTCTAAACGCTTCATCATGAGGAACATGAAGGCGGCTGAAATGAGGCAAAGAACAATGAATACGGACCAAACAATGGTGAGTGACAAACCTCCCCAGAGGTATCCTCCAACGCTGACAAGGAGGTTTCCGATTGCTGTGGCTACAAACCATCCACCCATCATTGCGCCCTTATACTTTGGAGGAGCTACCTTACTAACGAAGCTGATACCCATCGGACTGAGCAATAACTCACCAAAGGTGAGGACGAGATAAGTACCAATTAGCCAGTTGGCTGACGCAAATGGGGTTGCTCCACCTGCTGCCTTTGCTGCTGCCTGTTCGTTAGGTGTGAGCAAACCTTGCGATGCCATGACCATAAGGAAGTAGGCGCAACCTGCAACGATCATACCGTATGCAATCTTACGAGGTGCTGAAGGCTCCTTACCTTTGGCTGCCAACGAACTGAAGATAGCCATACTTACTGGTGTGAGGGCTACCACATAGAATGGATTGAACTGCTGGAAGATAGGTGCACTAACCTCTACTGAGCCTGAAAGCTCTCTGTATTTCCACATTAAAACTAATACTGCTACGAGGAAGACAACGCCTGAGATTGCCTTTGCTTTTGCTGTTTTGCTCTGGAAGAAGGTCATACCACTATACACCATGAGTACGATCATGACTAGATTGACTACATCAAATGCCATGCTCTGAACGCCTGTTGATTTAGGACTTACAAACTCATTAGCAAAGTAAGTAAGCGTCAGACCATTCTGATGGAACGCCATCCAGAAGAAGATAACGACTGCAAAAACAAGACAGAGAGCCACAATGCGCTCCTTTGTCTGCTGTGGGGTGAGTTCTTCTTCAGCAACAGTAGTATCCTTCTTCTCGGTCTTTCCGTTGCCACCTTCAACGTGTTTGAACATACGACGGCACCCATAATAGATTGCCATAGACACGATTAATGATACACAAGCTACTGCGAATGAGAAGTGGTAAGCGTCATTGCTACTGCAATGGAGCGTTGCCTCTGCCCAAGACTGAATCTTTACGGCAGCCGTTGGAGCAAAGAGTGCACCGATATTGATTGCCATGTAGAAGATTGAGAACGCCGAATCGCGCTTGCCAGCAAGCTCTGGTGTGTCATAGAGATTACCCACCATAACCTGCAGATTGCCCTTAAATAGACCCGTTCCAAAGCTGATTAGCAACAGAGCCGCTAGCATAGCTATGAATGCAATAGAGCCTCCGCCCAATGGAATAGATAGGAAGAGATAACCGACAAACATAATAGCAATACCAATGGTTACCATCTTTCCGTACCCGAACTTGTCGGCCATGAAGCCTCCAATTAGGGGCAAGAAATAGACCAAACCGAGGAAGATACTATAGATTAGACCCGCTGTTCCGGCCTCTAATCCGAAGTTTGCTCTCAAGAATAAAGCGAATACTGCCAACATTGTGTAGTATCCGAACCGCTCGCCAGTATTGGCTAGTGCCAAGGCATAAAGCGCTTTTGGTTGGTTTTCAAACATAATGATAAAAATCTAGGTTAATATTACTTTGTTCTTTTGATATCGAATAGATAGGTTGCTTTTACTACTATATTCCCAAAGTTCGACTTACCGAAATAATCTCTCTTAGTGCTTCCGTAGATATTTCCTAGTCCATAGTAATAACGCCCTTCAAGTAGGAAGTGCCCCACATGACGGCTGCTCCATTCCATTCCTAAGCCTGCTGCTATACCATAATCGAACTTCTTCTCTACTGCTTTCGACTCTTGTTCGATGGTGACATTACTACGTCCTGTGCCGTCAGTAGCGAGGTTTGGAGTGGTATAATTCATGTTGGTTGACTCGTTCAGATAGACACCTATCTGTGGACCAGCTTGTACGAAGAAGTTGAAACCACGCTGCTCTTTGCCCCAAGCAAGGTGTGCAAAGACTGGAATCTGAATGTAATTGATTGTTCGGGAGTACTTCTCTGCTTGTCCATTGGCGTTGATAACAGGTTGATCAGTGCCTGTCTGTATCTTTTCCTGCCATCCGATAGAAGCGTAATTGACCTCTCCATAGATGGAACAGATGGTATTAAAATACTTTTCACATACGTATCTAACACTCAAACCACCTGTTATTCCCCCATGAAGAGACTGTGACACTTTTGGACTGAAGCCCACATTAGAAAGGGCATAACCGCCATTAACACCAATGGAAAGGTCGTCACGATGTTCTCCCACTTGTGCTGCAACACGCATAGGAAGCACAAGTAAGAGCAGAAGGAATATGCTTAATGTCTTATTTCTCATATTATAAGCAGCTGTACCAACGATGGTTAATAAACGAGATTCTCCATCTTCTGGTCAGTAGTAAAGTGTATCAACTGGAAGTTGTTATTGATGTATCCTCCCTGCCCTACACGTTCGAAGTTATAACGAGTTTGTAGTGGGCGATACTTCACATCGCTATATACACCCTTGAAGTCCTTTCCCTGTGCTTTAATTCCACGTACAAAGAATTGCGCCTGATCGTAACCAGTGAGTGCCAAACGGGGTATGTATTGCTTAGCCATTGGTTCGTCATACTGCTCATTATACTTAGCTTCAAGCGACTTCGTCTTCTCTGACGACTTATTATAATAATAGGTGGAAGGGATGTAGGTGTTATATCTGAAGAAGTTATCTAAGTCGTAATCTTGGTAAACGAACCATTGATTATAGCCATAGAGGGCTATTGCGATACCAGGATTAGTCTTCTTGAGTTGTGCTAACTTGGCAAACACCTCATTTAACTGCGGACTCTTCTCAGAGTTAAGGATAACTACATTAGGTCGAGTCTTATCGAATCGCTTTGCAAAGTCGGCTGCCGACGACTTGAGACTAGTAAGGGAATACTTAATCTTCAGTATGTCTAACTGCTTACGCAACAATGAGGTGAAGTTGCCCACTTGGCTGTTTGCATCGTTGCAATTAATGAATACAGGGTGATGAGACTTCTGGAAACGCTCTAAGAAAGACGCAATAGCCTTGCTATTCAAGCTCTCATCGGTTTGATACACTTGAAAGATATTAGGGTTATTCTCTACTTCGTTGCCTGTTATTGAGAATGGGATAACGAGCTTTGTGCCATGTGCTCGACAGAAATCAGCCAATGGCTTCACCTGATCAGAGTAGAGAGGACCAAAGATGAGGTCAAGTTTTGAGGCATTAGGATCTGATAAGGTGGTACGGATGTCAGCATCCTTTGGAACATTCCAAGCATGTACATCGGTTGTAATACCTTCACTCTTCATCTCGTTGAGGGCTAATAACACACCTCGATAAAACTCTATCATGCGCTTGCCATCACCATCTTGATTATGGAGAGGGAGCATGATTCCAACATGAATAGCATTCTCTTGTTTTGCGATAGCAGCCGCATTTGCGCCTTTCTTCTTAGCCTCTTTATCAGCTTTGGAAGGCTTTACAGTCTTGCCCATAATCGACCCATCAGGACGGATATCACCATCTTTTGCAAACGGAACAAGTATGAGTGCACCCTTTTTCAGTTCATATCCTGGGGTCTTCATAATAGGGTTGGAATCTATCAACTGTTGGATAGTTACACCGTACTCTTTGGCTATTCCGAATATAGTCTCCTTGCGTTTCACTTGATGTTGATCACGCCATACAACATTCTGAGCCATCACGCTACAGCTAATCAGGACTGTGAATAGCAATAAGAGATATCTTAAATAATTTTTCATGCACATATCTTTTGGGTTTACAAACTATTACTTATATGCAAATACACGTGCAAATATACAAAAGAAATCTGTAATCAACAGGTGTAGAGAGCAAAAAAACGTAAAATAGATAATGGCTTCTTGTATATCAACCATCGCTTTTCTGTTTTGCTTGTAGGTGTGAGAAAAAATGCTTATATTTGCACGATTATCCTTTTGGAGACGTTGAATTGTAAGGTAAAAGAGATGAGAGATAAATATACAAGATTCTTATTACTATTTTTGTCAATGCTTGTCACGGCCTATACAAAGGCACAGGATTGCCAGCCAACAGGCTCTTATAACGATGAGAATGGCGAAGTTATGACGATAAATGCAGGTGATAATTATACAGGATCGGCACCTTTAACGATGAAACTGAAGGCTAATGCGCCTACAACGAATGACCCTGCAACGCATTATGAATGGCATTTCTTTGCACAAACAAGCCCTCGTGAGGCTTTTCTGATACGTTATGAGGAAGACACAGAATACACTTTCACGAAGGCAGGTAATACACAGATTGTGCTTTACGAGATACTCAATGGAGACACAACTCGTTATAATCCTATAAGCGTATCTATTAGTGAAAGCAGCTTGCAAATGCCTAATGTTTTCACTCCAAATGGCGATGGTATCAATGATATCTATCGAGCGAAAACAGGCTACAAGAGTATCATTGAGTTCAAAGCAGTTATATTCAATCGATGGGGACAGAAGCTCTATGAGTGGACAGACCCTGCTGGTGGATGGGATGGAAAGTATAAAGGTAAGGATGTAGCTGAGGGCACTTACTTTGTGAATGTGACGGCAAAAGGTGCTGACGGAAGGCGTTTTAATATTCGGCGCGACGTCAATCTGCTAAGGGGATACAACCAATTAACACCCTAAACACACAACTCCCCATTCATAATTTATCATTAGAATCATTCCTAACTCATCACTCCTCATTCATAAATCATCATTAGGATTATTCTTAACTCACCATTCCTCATTCCTAACTCACCATTATATATTTTATAAGCAACACACAGATATGAACGAAAAGATAGAAGTCTTCGGTGCAAGAGTACACAACTTGAAGAACATAGACATAACTATTCCACGCAACTCACTCACTGTCTTCACTGGACTATCGGGTTCGGGGAAGAGTTCTCTAGCCTTTGATACCATCTTCGCAGAGGGTCAACGAAGATACATAGAGACCTTCTCCGCCTATGCTCGCAACTTCCTCGGTAATATGGAGCGCCCAGAAGTGGACAAGATAACGGGACTCTCGCCTGTAATCTCTATCGAACAGAAGACGACGAATAAGAATCCTCGATCCACAGTGGGCACTACGACGGAGATATATGACTATCTTCGCTTGCTTTACGCACGTGCTGGTGAGGCCTTCTCATATATGAGTGGGGAGAAGATGGTGAAGTACACTGAGGAGAAGGTAGTCGATATGATCATGGCTGACTATCGTGAACGTAAGATCTACATATTGGCTCCTTTGGTTCGAAACCGTAAGGGTCACTATCGCGAACTATTTGAGCAAATGCGACGAAAGGGCTATCTTTACATCCGTATAGATGGTGAAATTGAGGAACTCACACGCGGTATGAAGGTGGATAGATACAAGAACCATAACATCGAAGTGGTCATTGATAAGATGAAACTCAGCGACACGGAAGATGCCACCCAACGTGAACGTCTATCGAAAACTATCGCTACTGCGATGAAACAAGGCGATGGTTTGATTATGATACTGGATAATGAGACGAGTGCAGCAAAATATTTCTCTAAACGTCTCATGGACCCTGTTACGGGTATTGCATATAAAGACCCTGCCCCCAACATCTTCTCTTTCAATTCCCCAGAAGGGGCTTGTCCGCATTGCAAAGGACTAGGTGTAATTGATGAAATCGACCTAAAGAAAGTGATCCCTGATGACGCTTTGAATATCTATGAAGGGGCTATCGTACCATTAGGGAAGTATAAGAATCAGATGATATTCTGGCAGATTGAAGCCCTATTGAAGAAGTATGATTGTACCTTAAAAACACCCGTTAAAGACATTCCCAAGGAGTGCATGGATGAGATTCTATATGGTTCTTTGGAGAAACTAAAGATTGCCAAGGAACTTGTTCACACCTCTTCGGATTACTTCATATCCTTTGATGGTATCATCAAATACCTCCGCACAATCATGGAAAGTGATGATTCGGCTGCCGGGAAGAAGTGGGCTGACCAGTTCATAGCCGAGGTTACTTGCCCAGAATGCCATGGGCAGCGACTCAATCGGGAGGCTTTATCCTATAAGATATGGGATAAGAACATCGCAGAACTTGCCAACATGGATATCAGCGAACTGAAGGATTGGATTGATCATGTCGAGGAGCACATGACGGAAAAACAGCGAGTTATAGCCACAGAGATCGTGAAGGAGATACGCAAACGCATTAACTTTCTATTGGAAGTGGGACTTGATTACTTAGCTCTCAATAGACAAAGTGCAACGTTATCGGGCGGTGAAAGCCAACGTATCAGACTAGCCACTCAGATTGGATCGCAGCTTGTCAACGTGCTTTATATCCTTGATGAACCTTCTATCGGACTACATCAACGTGACAACGAGCGACTTATCAATTCCCTAAAAGAGCTGCGCGACATGGGTAACACGGTGATTGTTGTGGAACATGATGAGGATATGATGCGTGCTGCCGATTGGATTGTTGACATCGGTCCAAAGGCTGGAAGAAAAGGAGGAGAGGTCGTCTTCCAAGGGAAACCAGCTGATATGCTCAAGAAGCACACGCTCACGGCACAATATCTCAATGGTGAACGTAAGATAGAGATACCCACTGAAAGACGCAAAGGAAATGGGAAGTTTATCAAGTTGATAGGCTGCACTGGCAATAATCTAAAGGGTGTTGACGTAACTTTCCCACTAGGTGAATTGATTGTTGTAACAGGTGTTTCGGGCTCTGGAAAGAGTACACTTATCAACGAAACATTGCAACCTATCCTCTCACAACACTTCTATCGCTCATTGAAACGACCCATGCCTTACAAGAAGATAGAGGGCATTGACAATATAGATAAGGTGGTGAATGTGGACCAAAGTCCTATCGGGCGCACCCCACGTAGTAACCCCGCAACCTATACGGGGGTATTCTCTGACATCCGACAGTTGTTTGTCAACCTCCCAGAAGCTAAGATCCGAGGCTACAAACCAGGGCGTTTCTCCTTCAACGTAAGGGGTGGGCGATGTGAAGCATGTGGTGGTAATGGATACAAGACTATCGAGATGAACTTCCTTCCAGATGTAATGGTTCCATGTGAGATATGCCATGGTAAGCGTTACAATCGGGAGACTCTTGAGGTGCGATTCAAGGGTAAGTCGATTGCAGATGTACTAGATATGACGGTCAACATGGCCGTGGAGTTCTTCGAGAATGTACCGCAGATTCTACCGAAGATAAAGGCTTTGCAGGACGTTGGATTGGGTTATATCAAACTCGGGCAAAGCTCAACAACGCTATCGGGAGGCGAGAGTCAGCGTGTCAAACTGGCTACGGAACTATCGAAGAGGGATACGGGTAAGACGCTATTCATCCTCGACGAACCAACTACGGGACTGCATTTTGAAGATATCCGCATCCTTATGGACGTCCTTGAAAAGCTAGTGGATCGTGGCAACACGGTACTTATCATTGAGCATAACCTCGATGTTATCAAGCTCGCCGACTACATCATCGACATGGGACCAGAGGGTGGTCGCAATGGTGGAAGGCTCCTTGCAGCAGGTCTACCAGAGGTAGTTGCCAAGAATAAAGAGAGCCACACAGCCCCTTTCTTAGCAAAGATTCTGAAATAAAAAACTACTATTTGCAGATGAAGGGGGCGTTTCTTTGATGCAAGGAAAGGCTCTCTTCCATAAGACGAAACGCCCTTCTCAAATGGAGAAGGGCGTTTCCTTATTCTTGTTCGTTCGTTATTACGATTCGTGTTACTATGTTACTATGTCTTAATAATATGTCATTAAAACAATATGTCTTTATGTCATTTTGTCTAAAAAACACGTCATTAAAACAATATGTCGCTATGTCATTTTGTCTAAAAAAACACATCCTTCTGTCTTAAAAACCTGTTGCTCTGTCTTTAAAGAGGCTGTTAATCGTCATCATCTACGACTATATTCCCACCAGTTAGTATCTTTTGAGACCCGTCCATATAGGTGAGAACTACCTTTGTAAACTTCATTTTCGACGAGTCCCCCCACGTATAATAGGAGGAGTCATTCCATTCCCACGAACACGTATGGAACTCTTCTACAGGTCCAGTACCCCTAAACACACCTTGACAACGCACATCCCCGACATCATTCGTGATGATGAAATGGAATGCTATATAGCGTATCTTGCTCTTGCGAGTATTAACGAATGAGAGGCTCATAGTCACATATCCGTTCTCATCATCCCAATCCCAATCCTTGATGTAACCATAGGGTGCGAGTTCACGTAGCCCATTGATATAACTTGTATACGAATCGGTCAGGTTATCCAAGGCACTACGCCTATTGCGATCAGACAATGAAAGCTCTTTCTGGAAGGCTTTCCAATGATACATAAACGCTGAGTCTTCACGCAACTCATCCGTTATTTGTGCTCGATGCACATCCTTATGATCCAATCCGAGATCGCCATCTTGCTGCGTAAAGAAGTAGATGGAATCATTGTCGATACCGATTGTCTCCGATACATCCGAGCCATTGAAAGTGTTATCGCAGAACGTGCAATACAAGGTGGAAGAGCCCAAAGGCACATCATGCGCCGTATGGCTCCGACGGTACTGCTCCTTTTGATTGGCTCTATCAATCTCTGCCAACTGACGATGAAGCACCTCATCGAGCGAGTCCTGTTGTGCTTTTGCTGTGGAATCAGCAATCTCCTGCCCTCGACGCTGGTTCAACACATAGTACTTATCGGCTAATTGTCGGTTGCGTTTGTCGATAGCTTGTGTGAGAGCAGTGCCCGATAAATGAGGTATATCCTTGAGTTTCTTGATGTATTTAGCAAACTCCTTTTCCAATACGATGACCACATTTCCGTTCTTTGTGAGCACGTAAAGGCAATTAGTCGACTTATCGAAAGCATAGTTCTCCACGACATCATTCACCTCAGGAACCATCCTGTTCGTTAACACCTCATAGTATCCTAAACCGTTACGATGGTAACTTACGAGTTCTTTACGCAGCATTGAATTGCGGTCGGAATACTGAGCTTGAATGCACTGACACGTTATTAGTAAGCAAAGAATTGCCAAGATTTTTCTCATAGAGTGTACTTAAATGGCTGTAATAAATGGTTTTGTTTATTGTGCAAAAATAATAATAAAAAGCGAAATAGGCAACGGTTCTACTGCAAAAGATAGATTGCGATGGTAAGGAAAGGGCGTTTTCTTAAAGCCTCCCTAAGTCTTTCTAAAGGAGGAATAACCCTATCCTAGCTCGCTCCCGTTAGGTAGTCCTCCCCTTTCGAGGAGGATGAGTGGGGCTGGATGGAGCCTTATTTCCAACTATGTTCACCCAATTTATATTCTCCTTTGACCTTTATGTCCATCCCCATGAGCTTCATTCTCGACTCCATGGTATAGTCGTTCACCCAGAAAGAAGGGGTGAAGTGATAGGTCTCAGTGGCGTTATAAGAGATAGTAGTCATACCCATTGCTCTCATTTGTGACCAGTTCTTTTCAATCTGCGAAACGGCATCGTCGCCTACTCCCATCTTCTTCAAATTGCCGAAGAGGAAGCTCTTTACATCGTCTTCTGACATGTTCGCTTTGACCTTACCCACGACGGTGAGCATACCAAGGATTCGATTGACTTCATAAGAGGTAGTGGTCTTCATGCCCTGAACCGACTTATCTTCTTGATCGCCAGTCTTCAATGTCTTGCCATAGAGACTGAATACAGTTTGCTCCTTAACATACTCTGTTATGAACTCTTCCGTGAGTGTGTTACTAAGTGCCATGAGCATATTCATCTTTGGATTAACCTTCTCGATCTCTGGGTTCTTGGCGTATAATGAATCAATCTTAGCTATGCCCGTCTTACTCATCTTGCCCACTGCTTCCTCGGAATTAAGCAACTTCTTGAGTTCACCATTCTTATCGGTTTGATAGAGCAGAGGTACGTCGTTCAGCATTGTCAATAGCTGTCCACCACCCTGCTGGAGTGCTGTCTCATCACCATCTACCTTTAAATCGGAGAAGAGGAGTTCGATCTGATAGCCCTCGGCATTGGCTTCCTTCACATCGACATGCAGCTTACTTGTCACGTTGGCAGTCAGTGTTTTGCCTTGCATCATACTTGCCAAATCAATGTTTGCAGTATATTCATAGGTAGCTTTATCGCCCTTATTAAAATTCGCTTTGATGAGCGTTTGCGCCTGTAAAGCTACTGCTGTGAATAAGAGAACGAATGTTAGAAATGTCTTTTTCATACGCTTTTGGGTTTTAGTGAATAGAATATTAATATTGTATAAAGCAATTGTCTCCAACCCAAGAAGTTGATTCCTCGGATTGGAGACAATATGTTTTTAATATGATCTTGCGATGATGACGCGATACTTAGCAGGCTTTCCACTTACCATATCGACGCCCGGTGTCTGTTCAAACATGTATGGGACACAACGGATAGTGGCTTGTGTATCCTCCTTGATCTTGGCTTCTGTCTCTTCAGTTCCATCCCAATGACAGAGGAAGAAACCGCCATCTTTCACCTTCTCTTTAAACTCTTCGTAGTTGTCGCACTCGTAGATATGCGAGTCACGGAACGCCTTCGCTTTATGGAAGATATTGTCTTGAATGTCATCAAGAAGAGCCTTCACGTGCTCGACGATACCATCGAAACTAACGCTCTCCTTCTCTAGTGTGTCACGACGCATGAGCTCGATTGTATTGTTCTCAAGGTCACGTCCACCCATTGCAAGGCGCACTGGAACACCTTTGAGCTCATAATCTGCGAACTTAAAGCCTGGTCGCTTGTTGTCAGCATCATCGTATTTAACAGTGATACCAAGCTCTCGAAGCTGGTCAATGACGGGTTGTAGCTTTGCAGTTAACTCTTTCAACTGCTCTTCTCCTTTGAAGATTGGAACGATAACAACCTGTATTGGCGCAATCTTCGGTGGTAGAACGAGTCCGTTATCATCGGAGTGTGTCATAATGAGAGCACCGATCAAACGTGTACTAACGCCCCATGAGGTAGCCCAAACATATTCTGGCTTGTTGTCTTTATTTAGGTAGGTAACATCGAAAGACTTGGCAAAGTTCTGTCCAAGGAAGTGTGACGTACCACTTTGTAAAGCCTTTCCATCCTGCATCATAGCCTCAATAGTGTAGGTGTCCAAAGCACCTGCAAAACGTTCCGTCTCGCTCTTTACACCCTGAACAACAGGCACGGCGAGCCATTTCTCAGCGAAGTCTGCATAGACATGAAGCATTGTTTGTGCTTCTTTCTCAGCCTCTTCACGGGTAGCGTGTGCCGTGTGTCCCTCCTGCCAAAGGAACTCTGAAGTACGCAAGAAGGGGCGTGTGCGCATCTCCCAACGCATCACATTGCACCACTGGTTACACATCAGTGGCAGGTCACGCCATGAGTGAATCCAATTCTTATAAGTGTTCCAAATAATCGTTTCACTCGTTGGACGGATGATTAACTCTTCTTCTAACTTAGCGTTAGGGTCAACTTCAACGGCATTACCATCGTCAGTTGCCTTCAAACGATAGTGTGTGACTACAGCGCACTCTTTAGCGAATCCCTTTACATGTTCAGCCTCTCTTGATAGGAAACTCTTAGGGATAAGGAGTGGGAAGTAGGCATTCTGCACACCAGTCTCCTTAAACATCTTATCGAGTTGAGCCTGCATCTTCTCCCAAATAGCGTATCCGTAAGGCTTGATAACCATACATCCGCGAACCGCAGACTGCTCTGCTAGGTCGGCCTTTATTACCAAGTCGTTGTACCATTGAGAGTAGTTTTCAGCTCTCTTGGTCATGTGTTTTAGTTCTTTTGCCATATATTTATAATCTTCAAAATGCTTGTTTTAGGGGAAATCCACTACCTTTTAGGTATTTCCCCATACCTTTGAGCGGTATAATGTCTATCTTTGTGCAAAATTACAAAAAATAGTTGGCAATAGTCTCAATACTCCAATAATTGTTTAACTTTGCATGAATTAAAGGAGAGAGAACCGATAAGGAGGATTGCTGAAAAGGTAAAAAGAGAATTATCACATTATAATATATACAGTTATGAAGAATATGAAAATGATGGCAGCAGGGCTGTGTGTGCTCTCTGTCGTAAGCTGTCAAACAAAGCAAGGAACTGGAACTTTAATCGGTGGTGGCGCTGGTGCTGTACTCGGCGGCATTGTTGGTCAGATCATAGGTAAGAATGGTAAGAGTACTGCAATAGGTGCTGCTATTGGTGGCGCAGTAGGTGCTGGAGCTGGAGCTATCATCGGTCGTCACATGGATAAGGTGGCTCGTGAAGCTGCACAACAGCTCCCTAACGCTAGTGTTGATAAGGTTACGGATGCAAACGGACTTGAGTGTGTGAAGGTAACATTCGATTCTGGTATCCTATTCCCACTCAATGGTTCTAACTTGAATGCGGCTGCTAAAAACGATCTAACGAAGTTGGCAGGTCTTATGAAGACTAATTCAAACTGTGACGTGGCTATTCAAGGTTACACAGATGCCTCTGGTAACGATAATATTAACATCCCTCTTTCTCAGCGTCGTGCGTCTGCTGTATCTTCTTACTTGAGAGGGCAGGGTGTTTCTAGCCGTCAGATTCGTTCAGTAGAAGGCTTCGGAAGCCAGAACCCGATTGAGAATAAGACTGTTAGTCAGAAGAACCGCCGTGTGGAAGTGTACCTATATGCTTCTCAAGAGATGGTTCGCCAGGCTAATAATGGTTCTTTGTAAGCTATAAGAAATCGGGTGACCATACGCTGAGAGAGCAATGGCTTGCTTGATTAGAAGTAGACATTAGGAAGTAGGAAGAATTCATTTGAAGTTCTTCTTACTTCTTTTTTTATTGATTATAGCAGTTAGATCTGTAAACTAAAATGTGCTCTTTAACTTGATATAACCAATATCTCCATCAGATAAAAACGAAAATTTCCCAGGAAACTAGTACCGCTAGTCCTGGGAAATCTAATCTTATAGATACTACTTCTTCGTAACGCTGTTTGAAGCCTCAGTCAACTTTGAAGTAATCTCAGAGAATTTCTTCATCTGTTCAGGCGTCAACTTGTCCTTAACCATATCTAATTGAGAACTAACTTCCAATGCTTTCTGCAAAACAGGTGTCCACTGTGTAGCAACTGACGCATCACCAGCTTTCATCTTATTCATGAGTCCAACTAACTCATCTACACAAGAACTATAAGATTCAAGAAGTGCTTCTGGGTCTTTAGAATCAGCCGTCGTAGATGCTGCCTGACCACCACCTTTCGTTGAATCAGTCATTTCTACTGCTGTACCATCAGCATTCTTCTGCTCTTTCTTCTGGTTACATGAAACGAGACACAAAGCAAATAAAGCTACTGCAAATAATCCAATCTTTTTCATAACATGTTGTTTTTAAATAAAAAGAAGTGTTTAAAGTTATTTGATTGCAAATATAGTCTTTATTCAAATACTACAAGGTTTAGTCCAGTTAAAAATAATTAAGTGAGTAAACAAATCCATTCACGTATGCACTTCAGCTTCTATTATTCTACGAACTCTTTCCTTCTCTGACCAATATATTACCACTCTTGTAATAACATAATCAATTAAATCCAGCCGAATAATACGCGTGTCCAACACTACAGATAACTAAAACTTTACAACCTTTAGCCTCACTCAATATACAAACATGATTATAAAAAAATTATTAAAGTTGATGTAAACAAACGTTGTACGCTATCTCAATCATTGCAAAGCAACAATTTACAGAAATATCAGCTTTTCCTCACCTATTAAGAACAACATTCAGCAATCCAACCTACCATCAACATTATCGGTGCTCTGCATTAATACATCATGTATTTAGCCTAAATACTACACGCAGTTAGAATTAATTCTTCTTGCACACGTACCACTTTCATCATTCAATACTTGTCCAATTTTCAGTAAAAAACTACTGCTTGTGTGACCAAATACTTGTCCCTAAATATAAAGTACTATCATTTTAAGCAAAAAGTACTATCGTTTCACTAAAAATGGAGGTACGTTTTATTAAAAACGGAGGTACGATTTACTGAAAGCGGAGGTACGATTGGTAGAAATCACTAAAACAATATTGAGGCTCATTTGTGGTATTTCTGCAATTACTCTCCATCAGTATTACTTTCTTGCCGATGGTGAACATTCGTTTGGAGAGGGCTGAGAAGAGGATTGGAGAGAGAAGGTCAGTAATGTCTCTCCATCTATATTACTATCCTGCGGATGGTGGAGGTTCATTTGGAGAAGACGGGAGAGAGGATTTGGGAGAAGGAGGTTGAGGAGTAATAAGGTGATAGAATTGAGAGAGGAGCCACAAAAAAGGGAACAAAAAAAAGAGAGCTTCAAAGATTTCTCTTCGAAGCTCTCTCATATTAAAGAAGGC
>ENA-OWND01000698-OWND01000698.1-metagenome-genome-assembly--contig:-NODE-698-length-22683-cov-7.430131_pt1 | contig 22683 bp, 22 predicted proteins | sample MGYA00245342_ERZ651119 | MGnify/ENA primary metagenome ERZ651119 (study PRJEB26857, sample SAMEA4031756) | metagenome | biome: human; feature: oral; material: saliva | place: Philippines | collected 2014... | reverse complement strand
TAAATGTCTTTAAAAACAGCGCAAAAGAGGTTTGAATTTACAAAGTAGGGGGCTTTCATGCCAGGGCAAAATTTGATCCTAGCTATAATGATCTTTGTTTTTATATGTGCATGCTTTATGGCGCATAAGGATAATAAAAAGAATTTGCAAAAAGATAAATAATTAAATTTGCAAGGTGGCAAATCAACCTGCAAAAGCAAATTTGTATTATTTGGCTTTAAAAAGAATAACTAATTCGAAGATAAATTTAGCCTAGCTGCAATGACTCTATTTTTCGTGGGTGCGCTAAACGCTTGCAAGATGAAATTTAGCTTTGATGAGTGCATCCAAATAAATGCGATGGCAATTTTTACGCAAATTTATGAGTATGAAAATTTACACATCAAAAAGGGCGAGTGTCTGGGAATTTCGAGCTTGGCTCAAACATTGTCATAATTGGCGAGAAATGCAACCAAGTATAATCTCTTTGAAAATAAAGAGCTAAAATTTACTGAGGCGATCAGGCTTATAAAATAAATACGCTAAGCATATAGGTAAATTTTTATACTTGGTCAATGTTGTTTATTAGGATTGGTCTATTTGCCTAAACTTTGGTGGTATTTTCACGTGTTCATTATATAAGCTTAAAACAGTATCACAGTTTTTGATCCATAAACTCATAGTATTTAAAATTTATCATAGACGTGAAAGCTTGTAAGAGATAGTGAGTGCATTATTTTATCTACCAAAATTTCTCTAGATTTAGTATTTCTATTAAGACTTAATTGGCTCATAAGATTATGACTTGATATATTTTTTAAAAGAATTTTATTAACTTGCAACAAAGAAGTTTAAATTTGCCTTGCAACCCAAAGCTTGAATATTTTATGTATAAATTTTAGCTATTTAGCCCAAAAAGGGCTAAATTTAGACATTAAACCTAAAGTGCATCACGTCGCCATCTTGCACGACGTAGTCTTTGCCCTCAAGTCTCATCTTGCCAGCCTCTTTAGCTCCATTTTCGCCGCCATGTGCGATGTAGTCCTCGTAGCTTATCACTTCAGCTCTGATAAAGCCCCTCTCAAAGTCGTTGTGGATGACGCTTGCTGCTTTTGGCGCTTTCCAGCCATTTGTGATCGTCCAAGCCCTTACTTCTACGACGCCAGCGGTGAAATAGCTTATCAAATTTAGCTTCGCAAAAGACGTTTTGATGATCTTCTCAAGTCCGCTCTCGCTCGTGCCAAGAGATGCCAAAAACTCGTGAGCCTCCTCATCGCTTAGGCCTATTAGCTCCTCTTCGACCTTGGCGCAAAGCTTGATCACCTCGTGGTCTGAGGCTTTAGCATACTCTTTTAGCGCTTTTACAAATTTATTATCTTCGCTAAGCCCCTCTTCATCGACATTTGCGCCATAAACTACCTCTTTTGCGCTTAGAAGTCTCAGCTCTTTGTTGAGCGCCAAAAACGCCTCGCTATCTCTTTGCTCGAAGCTGCTTGCACTTTTGCCATCGTTTAAGTGAGCAAGGAGTAAATTTGCTATCTCAAGTGCCTCTTTAGCGCCTTTTGCATTTGCTTTTGCCTCTCTTGTGAGCTTTTCTATCTTTTTATTTAGCTGCTCGATGTCAGCTAGTATCAGCTCGGTTTGGATGATCTCGATGTCTCTTACTGGATCGACGCTACCCTCGACGTGAGTGATGTTCTCATCCTCAAAGCAGCGAACTATGTGCAAAATAAGCTCGGTTTCTCTAATGTTTGATAAAAATTTATTGCCAAGACCTTCGCCAGAGCTAGCCCCTTTTACAAGGCCTGCGATATCGACAAATTCGATGGTTGAATACTGAATTTTATTAGGACTTACTATCTTTGCAAGCTCATTTAGGCGCTTATCAGGCACTGGCACGATGGCTTTGTTTGGCTCGATAGTGCAAAACGGATAGTTTGCACTCTCGGCATTTTGCGCCTTTGTAAGTGCGTTAAATGTCGTTGATTTGCCCACATTTGGTAGGCCTACTATTCCAACTGAAAGTCCCATCAATTCTCCTTGCTAAGTGCTTGTAAAAAGTATAAATTCATCCTCACGCCAGCCCCGCTCGCACCTGCTTGGTTGTATCCCCAAGCCTTTTCGCGGTATGCTGGACCTGCGATATCAAGGTGTAGCCACTTATCTTTATACTCATCTTTGATAAATTTGGCTAGAAACATGCCAGCTGTGATCGCGCCGCCATATCTGCTTGAGGCGCAGTTGCTAACGTCTGCGATCTGGCTTTTGATAAGCTCGCTAAGATAAGGGTTAAAATCAAGTATAGTCGCTAGCTCGCCGCTATCTTTTATCTTGTTTTTAAACTCGCTTTTTAGGCTCTCGCTGTTGCCCATGATGCCTGTTGTGTATTCGCCAAGTCCCACGACGCAAGCGCCAGTTAGGGTTGCCATGTCGATTAGGATGTCTGGCTTAAAGTCTTGCGCGTAGCTTAGGCAGTCAGCCAGCACCAAACGTCCCTCTGCGTCGGTGTTTCTAACCTCTATGCTAACGCCACTTCTTGAAATAAGCACATCATCTGGCTTATAGGCGTTGCCGCCGATCATATTTTCAGTAGCACCCAAAATGGCGTGAATTTCAAATGGTAAATTTAGCTCTGCTGCACCTTTTATGATGCCAAGAGCTGCTGCTGCGCCGCTTTTGTCTGATTTCATAGTGAGCATATAATCAGCCGGCTTCAAGCTAAGTCCGCCGCTATCGTATGTTAGGCCTTTGCCAACAAAGATGATGCGTTTTTTAGACTTTTTAGGCTTATAGGTTAGGTGGATGAGCCTTGGTTTATGCACGCTTGCGCGATTTACCGCCAAAAATGCGTTCATATTCTCTTTTGCTAGAAATTTCTCGTCATAGACCTCGCACTTTATGCTTGCGATGTTTTTGGCTAAATTTTGCGCATCCTCGGCCATCTTTTGCGGTGTGTAAATTTCTGGGATTTCATTTACGATATCTTTTGTGAAATTTGTAGCACTTGCTATTATCTCTGCCTCTTTAAAGCCCTCGTTTGCTGCCTTTAGATCGACCTTTTTGCCAGCAAATTCTTCAGTAGAAAAGATGATCTCTTTAAGGGTGTATTTCTCTTTTTTCTCTTTATATTTGTTAAATTCATAACTTCCAAGCAAAAAGCCCTCAGCTAGTGCTTCAAAGCTTAGTTTTTGGCACTCCGCTACGTAAGAAGCTAGCTTTATACTCTTGATATTTAGCGATTTTAGTGCATTATAAGCTTTAGCGGCTGCAACTCTAAGCTCGTCAAGATCAAGCTTAGAAAGTGGCACGTAAGCCCTTTTTGCCTCGCTTAGGATGAGGACGCTATCGCCTTTGTAATTGTTAAATTTAATAGCCTCTTTATCGCCTATAAATTTATGTTTTAAGTCCTTATCTACTACGAAAATTAGTTCAATATCAGCTTTTATATCTTTTAATTTTTTATCAACTATTTGAAACTGCATGTCTTCTGTCTCTCCTTTCGTTTAAAATTTTATTTTCGATGCGCTTAAATGTGTATATCAAAAGCCCCATAAATATGGCAACCACTGGGATAGCGACATACCAGTGCTCTTTTGCTTTTTGAAGCAGCACAAGTATATGCTCGCCAAGTATCCAAGCAGGTATGGTGGTGATCGCCGCCCAGCACCAAGCGCTGATCAAATTTATAAAGGCGTATTTTTTAGCATCATAACCAGTAAGTCCTATGCAAAGCGGTATGATGACACGAAAACCATACATATAGCGTTGCAAAAAGATGATCGGCCAGCCGTATTTTTTCAGCATTATGTGCGCCACTGCAAATTTTCTCCGCTGCGTGTGAAGCCTTTTTGCGATGTATTTTTTATTGTAACGGCCAAGGTAGAAGTAAATTTGATCTCCCACAAAGCCTCCAAGTCCAGCCACAAAGATAGCAAGCGCGATGTGCATGTGCGTGGTGTGAGCGAGAATTCCAGCCATTATTAAGGCCATCTCGCCCTCCATGATACACCAGACAAAAAGTATGATGTAGCCGTACTCTTTAAGCAGTTCTATAAAAAACTCTTCCATTCTAAACCTCTAAAACGCTGTAAATTTTAGTAAGCGACTTTAGCTTTTCGCTACCTTTTAGATCGACTAGATCTATGAGAAAGCACGCTTCTACGCAGGTTGCGTTAGTTTGATTGATAAGCTCAACTGAAGCCTTTGCAGTGCCTCCAGTGGCTATGAGATCGTCCATCAAAAGCACTCTAGCGCCTGCTTTTTCTCCAAAAGCATCGATGTGAATTTGCACTTCATCGACGCCGTATTCTAGGCTATATTTTTGAGAAAGCGTGATAAAAGGCAGTTTTTTTGGCTTGCGAATAGGCACAAAAGGCAGCCTTAGCCTTGCTGCAAGCGCCGCGCCAAAGATGAAGCCACGTGACTCGATGCCAGCTATGTAGTCAATCTTTGCGTCCTCATATCTAGCCACCAAATGATCTATCAAAAAGTTAAATGCCTCTTTGTTATTTAGTAGCGTCGTGATATCGCGAAAGACTATGCCAGGCTTTGGAAAGTCGTTTATGCAGCGAATAGAGTTTAGTAAAAATTCTTTGCCTTTTTGATCTAAAATTTTCATAAATTTCCTTAAATTTGAGGTTATAGTAGCGCTTCGATCTTGCCTTCAAGCTCACGTATGCGTTGTCTTAGCTTGTCGTTTTCTAAGCGGTACTGGGAATTTCTTGTGCGAAGTGAGGTTACGTCGTTTTTAGTTTTGTTTAGCTCGTCTGTCAAGATGTCGATGTTGCCTAGACTTCGTTGAAGTTGGATCTGAAATTTTCTTATGACGACCTCGGTGTCTTGGAGGTTATTTTTCATAAAATCTTTTGTCGCACGCTCTTTTTTTAGAAGCGTTTTGAAGTAAAAAACCATGACGGTTAGGTAGATCGCAGCACAAACAAGAGCGGTAAAAACGATCCACTCGCCTATCATTTGCCTGCCTCAAGCTCTATTTTTTTGACTCTTCTTTCGTGTCTGCCGCCTGCAAACTCAGTCTTTAAAAAGGCTTCAACCGCCGAGATAGCCACGCCAGCGCCGATAACCCTTGCACCAAAAGCGATTACGTTTGCGTCGTTGTGCTCTCTGGCAAGTCTAGCGGTAAATTCGTCGTGGCAAAGGGCACATCTTACGTTTTCATGCCTGTTTGCAGCTATTGATATGCCTATGCCAGTGCCACAAACTAGCACGCCGTAGCAGTTAGGCTCAAGCTTGCTTGCTAGCAAATGCGCATAATCAGGGTAATCAACGCTATTTTTATCGTTTGTGCCAAGATCAACTACTTCGTATCCAAGCCCTTTAATAGCCTCTTTAAGCTCGTTTTTTAGCTCAAAACCAGCGTGATCGCTAGCTAAGAAAACTTTGTCTATCTTCATGAAAAGTCCGTTAAATTTTTTGTTGATTATAGTCAAAGTTGCATTAAAATAAAATTTTACTCTCAGCCAAAATGAAGCTATAATTTACCAAAAATTTAAAGGAGAAAATGTGAAAAAAGTGCTCTTTTTAGCGGCTTCTACGCTAGCCTTTGCAAATGAAAATCTAATAGAGATCTACACAGATCAAACCATCATCACTCAAAAATTTAGCGACGCAAATAGCTCTTTTAGCGCCTTTGTGCCAGAGGGTGTGCAGAGTGAGAACATCACTATAAATGGGGATTGTGACGCGAATGCTTATCTAAAAAAGATCAGCGAAGAAAATAGCCCAAGTTACATAAAATGGAAGCAAGAAGTTGCAAATTTAAGTAACAAGCTTGAGGCACTAAATGCAAGAGGTAGGTTTATAGAGCAAGCTTTAGTAGAAGAAAACAAAAGTAACGATGTGACAAAAAGAGCTGATGAGTTTTATAAATTTAGCCTAGAAAATATCGAGAAAATTTCAGCTGCTAAAAGTGAGCTTGAAGCGCTTAAAGAAAATGAGCCAAAGAGCGAGATGGCTGGATTTTTGCAGCTTGATATGAAATTTGCTTGCGACCCAAAAGAGGCGACGCTATCATACATGGATGATGAGGCCCCAAAGACGCTAAATGAAATTTATGCAGACACAAAAAACAAAAATATCTTGATAAAACAAGAAATTTTACTCACTAACCCATTTGCAAGTGAAGTTAAAAATTTAAAACTCGCTATCTATCCGACCAGATATCAAAAAGCGCTTGCTCCAAGCAAGTTTTACCCTTGGTACGAGGAGAGTGAGGCGGAGGCTGATGGTTACGGCGCTTCAAAAAATATGCTAAGAGCTGCGAAAGTCACTGCTGAGGTCGCTGATATGCGCGTGCAAAGAGATGAGAATGAGTTTGCCAAAATTTGGAAGATAGATGGGATAAATTTAGCAAAAGGCGAGAGCAAATATATAACTTACGACACGCAAAAAATGGATGCAAATTTTAGCGTTTTTGCTGATTTTTACGGCTCGCTAAAGGCATATAACGTAGCTAGCTTTAAGCTAAATGATGATCTAACGCCAGCTAAAACGCAGTTTTACGTTAATGGCGTGAGTGTTGGCAGTCCAAGCGAGTTTGAGATGAAAGCTAAAGATGAGCCAGTGCAGCTATTTTTGGGGCAAAACGAGCTAATCGAGCTTAAAAAAGAGCGCTTAAATAAATTTAAAAAGAGCTCGCTTCTTGGCAAAGAGCGCATAAGCGAAGAGGGCTATGAGATAAGTGTCAAAAATAACTCAAGTAAAAGTGTCGATGTCACTTTGGTCGATCGCGTGCCAGTATCTGCCGACGAGGCGGTAAAGGTCGAGATAAAGGGCTTTGATAAAAAAGATATCAGCAAAGATGGCAAGGTGGAGCTTAAATTTAGCCTTGCACCAAAAGAGGAATTTAAAAAAGAGTACTCTTATAAGATCACAAAGCCAAAAATTTAGAGCAAATTTGCTCTAAATTTAGCCATTTATAAAGGCACTTGCGATATCTAAAACGTATCTTGTCGGATAAAAGATAGTATCTTTTAAAGGCGAGACGAGGATGATGATAAGGATGACAAAGCCATATCGCGAGATGCCCTCAAGTTTCTCTGCCAGTGCGTGAAAACCAAAATTTCTAAGCGCGTACTCAACTGTATGAAAGCCATCAAGTGGCGGGATCGGATAGAGATTAAAGATAGCTAACATCAAATTTAAAAGCGCAAGCGTAAATAAAAACTGAAGTAAAATTTCAAAGGTTTCTATATTTAATAGAGCCTTTAGCACAAAAAGCGACAAGATGCCTAAGATGACGTTGTAGCAAATGCCAGCTAGACTTACGTAGATAGCTGCCTTGTAGCCGCCATTTCGCACGACTGTGTAGGTATTTACAGGCACTGGTTTTGCCCAGCCAAACATCATACCAGTGCTTAGATAAAGCACCAGTGGCACGATGATAGTGCCAACAAGATCGATGTGTTTTATGGGATTTATGCTAAGTCTGCCAAGATTTTTTGCGGTGTTGTCGCCAAATTTATAAGCGACATATCCGTGAGCGATCTCGTGACCGACGATGGCGATTATTAAAGAGATGACGATAGTGGCGACTTTTATGGGGTCAAAATTAGTGAAGTCCATCAACTTCTCCCTCTTTTAGAGCTTGTTTTGTGAAAAACTCATCGTTTTCTATCGTATCTACAAAGCGTCCGATACGCTCCCAGCGCACATTGTAGTTGCTGTCCCAGCTAAAATATATAAACCAAGGCTGTCCAACTATATCTTTGTAAGCCACACTTCCCCAAAAACGGCTATCGTTTGAGTGGTCGCGGTTGTCGCCTATCATAAAGTACTCATCTTTTGGCACTTTGACGTAAAAAGCGTTAAAGTTAAAATTTGGATTTTGCGGTAGTGAGCTAATGAGCGCTGGCTTCATAAAAACGTTTGATTTGTTTGTATTTAGCATGAAAACCATCTGCTCAAATAAATTTACATTTTCATCGTAGTGGATGCCGCTAAATCTATATGGCTCTTTTATGAAAAGCTTGCCATCAAGCTCGACAACGTCCTTGCATGAGTAGCCAAATTTACTCTCTTTGCCGTTTAAATTTTCACGGCAGTTTGCCTTTATGAAGCTATCTCCCTCTTTTGGGCGTAGATAGAGGGCTTTTTCAGTAAAAACGATCTCGTCCTCGCTAGTTGCAAAGCAGCGCTTTACAAAGTGAGTTTTCTCATCGTTTGGATAGCGAAATACGACTATATCGCCCCTTGCAGGACCATCGCCTGTGATGAGGTGACCATTGTCATTTAGCTCAGGTAAAATTTTCACCTCAAGCCATGGAATTCTTGGTGTTGGTATGCCATAAACATACTTTTTAGCAAATAAAAAATCCCCAACCAAAAGCGTGTTTTTCATCGAACCAGACGGGATCACAAAGGCTTGAGCTACAAAGAAAATGACAAGCAAAACGATGATAACCGTGCCTGTCCAGCTCGAGCAAAAGTCATAAAATTTAGTAAAAGCTCTCTTCATTATCTCACTCTTTAATTTTTAGCTATCTTTGCTTGTGCAGCAAGGATTGTGTTGTTTAAAAGCATGGCTATGGTCATCGGACCAACGCCGCCAGGAACGGGCGTGATATATGAGCATTTTGGTGCGACCTCGTCAAAATCCACATCGCCCACAAGCCTGCCATCATCAAGTCTGTTTATGCCCACATCAACGACTACTGCGCCATCTTTTACCATGTCAGCCTTTAAGAAAAATGGCTTGCCAATGGCTGCAACGATGAGGTCAGCATTTTTGCAAATTTCTTTTAAATTTTTAGTCTTGCTGTGTGTCACCGTAACCGTTGCAGAGGCATTTAGGAGTAAATTTGCCATAGGTTTGCCAACGATGTTGCTTCTGCCGATCACCACTGCATTTAGCCCAGCTACATCTATGCCATACTCTTTTAAAATCTCCATCACGCCAAGCGGTGTGCAAGGCACGAAGCCATCAAGCCCGCTAACAAGCTTGCCAACATTTACAGCGTGAAAGCCATCTACATCTTTTCGTGGATCGATCGCTGCGAGCACGACGTTTGTATCGATGTGCTTTGGCAGTGGCAATTGAACCAAGATGCCATGGATGCTATCGTCTAAATTTAGCACGTTTATAAGGGCAAGTAGCTCGTTTTGGGTTGTATTTTCGCTTAGACGGTGAGCCACGCTTTTTATGCCGTATTCGTTGCAGGCTTTCTCTTTGGCTCTAACGTATGTTTGAGATGCCTTATCTTCGCCGACCAAGACGACGGCTAAGGTTGGCTCGACACCAAATTTCTTTAGCTCATCAGCTCTTACTTTTACGCTTTCTTTGACCTTTAAAGATACGGCTTTTCCGTCTAAAATTTTCATATTCGATCCTTACTTAAAAGCTTTTTTAATCACAAGGGTGGTATCATACCTAAAAATAAATTAAATTTTTAAAAGAGAGGTTTATGAGGTCTGTTTTTTTGATTTTGCTTTTTTGCGTGGCGATTTTTGGTGCTGATTTTATCACAAAGACCGAGTACGCCAAGATGCTCTACCTAAATCCGCGTGGCATAGGCTGTGATAAATGTCACGGCGCAAAGGGCGAGGGCAGCCTAATCTCTAAATACAAGCACTTTGACAAAAAAGCAAACAAAACGGTCGATGATGAGCTTAGAGCGCCAAAGATAAATGATATAGACTTTGAAAGCTTTAAAGCAGCTCTTACAAAGCCAAAAGGCGTCATGCCAAGCTACTTTTTGACAGACGAGGAGACGACCATCCTTTATGAATACATCACAAATCAGATGAAACCTCCTGCAAAAGCGGCAAAAGTAGCACCTAAAAATTTGGCTAAGCCAGCCACCCCTGCTGCTACGCAAAAACAGCCTGAACCCGCTAAAACTGCGCCTATTGCAAAGCCAGCAGAACCAGCTAAAAGCACCCCAGTAAAACCAGCTGAGCCCGCAAAGCCAGCTAACACGCAGGCACCAAAGTCACCAGCAAAACCAGTAATAAATCAAAAAGATAATCAAAAGACAAATTTAAAAACACAAAATCAAAAGGATAAAAAATGACAAATAAAGAGGCATTTAGTGAAGCTAAAAAATATATCCCAGGCGGCGTAAATTCACCTGTTCGTGCATTTGGCAGCGTTGGTGGCGAGCCTGTGATGATAGATCATGCTAGGGGTGCTTATCTATATGATGTCGAGGGTAAAAAGTACCTTGACTTCATCCAAAGCTGGGGTCCGCTCATCTTTGGTCACTGCGACAAAGACATAGAAGAAGCGATCATCTCTGCTGTAAAACAAGGCGTATCTTACGGCGCTCCCTCACCAAAAGAGACCGCTCTAGCAAAGCTAATATGTGACGAGTTTAAACAAATAGATAAAATTCGCTTCGTTAGCTCTGGTACAGAGGCTACTATGAGTGCTATCAGAGTAGCTAGAGGATATGCCAAAAAAGATGGACTTATCAAATTTGAGGGCTGCTACCACGGACACAGCGATGCGCTTCTTATCAAAGCAGGAAGTGGCGCTACGACATATGGCAACGCTTCAAGCGGCGGCGTGCCACAAGATGTTGTGAAAAATACATTTTTAGCTATCTACAACGATATAGAGAGCGTAAAAGCCATTTTTGAGAACAACAAAGACAAAATAGGCGTCGTCATAATCGAGCCAATCGCAGGAAATATGGGGCTTGTGCCAGCTGATAAGAAATTCTTACGTGAGCTTAGAGAGCTTTGCGATAAATTTGGCGCTGTGCTCATTCTTGATGAGGTTATGAGCGGCTTTAGAGCTTCTCGCCTTGGCTCATATCCATTTCACGAGGTGGATGCCGATCTTGTCACATTTGGCAAGGTTATAGGCGGAGGCATGAACGTCGCTGCATTTGGCGGTAAGGCCAAGATAATGGACTGCCTAAGCCCAGAGGGCGCTGTCTATCAAGCAGGCACGCTAAGTGGCAACCCAGTGGCGATGAGCGCTGGTATAGCGGCAATTTCAAAGATAAATAGCGACGCAAATTTATACGCTAGACTTGAAAAACTTGCCCTAAAACTAATGGATGGCTTCAAAGAGGCTGCAAAAAGCGCTGGCATCACTATCCAAACTGAGGTTCGTGGCTCGATGTTTGGCTACTTTTTTACAGATCATGCAGTTAAAAACTACGATGATGCGCTAAAGAGCGACACAAAACTCTTTGCTAAATTTCACCAAGCGATGCTTAAGCGTGGAATTTATCTTGCGCCTAGCCAGTTTGAGACTGGATTTATCTGCGATGCTATGAGCGAAGCTGATATCGACCTAGCGGTAAATGCAGCTAAAGAGGCATTTTTGGAGATAAAAGCTTAATGGCAAAATTTAAGATAAAAGATATCGTAGCAGGGGCTGAGCAGCTAAGCCTTGGCGTTTCAATCGTAGTTGCGATCTTGCTTGGCACTGGGCTAGGATATCTTGTAAAAAAGGCTACAAATTTCACGCCAGCACTTTGGATAGGCTTTGCTATTGGCATCGCAGCTGCTATTTTAAATGTCTATAAAGCCTACAAAGCGCAGGTTAAAAGCCTAGATGAGCTAAAGGATGAGACTAGATATAAGGGCTATAAAAAAGACGATGATGACGAGGACGATTAGCAGGCTTTTTATTTGCTACTTTGCGCTTTGGTTAGCCCTTAGCGTGGTTGGCAAATTTATATCAAATCAATTTTTTATAAGCTCGCAAATTTCATTTTTTGCCTCGCTTATCATCCTAACGGCTAGCTTTTTTGCCTATAAAAACCGCATAAACTCAAGGCTAGAAAATGCAAGAGAGGAAATTTTAGCCAAGATAGAAGAAGAGGACGAAGAAGATGAAGAAATTTTGCCCCAGAGGGAGGCAAAAGAATTTAGCCTAAAAGATGAAAAAGCAAGGCTAAAAAAGCAGAAATTTTCATTTAAAGATAGAAGCTTTGCAGCGGCCTTTATGCCTTACCGCTTGGTCGCTTACGCGATACTTTTTTTTGGATTTATATTTTTAAAAAATGAAAATTTACTAAACGTGCCTGGCTTTTTAGTGGGGCTTGCTCCGATGCCTATTGGAGCTTTTATCTTTGGGATAATGCAAAATAATTTGAGAAAGGACGCAGATGGCAAGTAGCTTTAGGATCATTCGCTCGATGGGGCCGCTATTTTTAGGCATGAGCCTACTTTTTATAGGCAATGGCCTAGTCATCGCATCTTGTAGCGCGCTTCTTAAGCAAAATGGCGTAGGCGAGCTTGCGATTGGACTAATTAACACTGGATTTTTCATAGGAGCGTTAATTAGCACGATCACAGCGCACAGGGTCATCTCAACCACCGGCCACATCAGAGCTTTTGCTATCTTTTCAGCTATCTTTGCAGTCTCAGCCATGCTTCATGCCATAAGTCAAAATTTGATCTTTTGGGCGATTTTGCGAGCCTTTTTGGGATATTGCTACTACGCACTTTTGATGGTTATAGAAAGCTGGCTAAATGCTAAGATCCCAAACAAGATAAGATCGCGCGTCATCGCCTTTTACGAGTGCGTTTTCTATACAAGTTTTGGACTTGGAATTTTGATCTTAGCGCTTGATCTTAGCGCATTTGAAATTTTCATCATCAGCGCAGCCTTTATCATGCTCTCAAGCATACCTTTAAATTTAATCCGCATCAACCAGCCTCAAATCCCGCAGCGCCAACCCATAAACATCCCAAAAATTTTTGGCATCGTCCCACTTGCCCTTGTGGGAGCGCTTGTTGCTGGCTTAGCGATAAATGGCTTTTTCTCGATGGCAAGCCTCTTTGTCTTGCTTCAAGGATATAGCGCAAAAGAGGCGTCATTTTTTATGACCATAGCGATGGCTGGGGGCTTTTTAGCTCAAACATTTATCGGAGGCTTTTCAGATAGATACGGCAGACGCCCAGCACTCTTGCTTTGCAGCGCCGTGGCATTAGTTAGTGCAGCACTCTTTTTGCTAAATGGCTCAAATTTGATCATTCAATACATACTTTCATTTTTCTTTGGCGGCGGCATTTTTTGCACATACGGACTTTCGCTTGCTAGGGCAAATGACGAGATCACAGACAAGACAAAGAGCGTCCAAGTGGCACGTGCGCTACTTTTTAGCTACTCTTTTGCCTCGCTTTTCTCGCCGCTTCTTATGAGCTATGCGATGAAAATTTTTGGCGCATTTGGCTTTATATATGTCTATTTGGTGCTTTATGTTGGGCTCATCTTGTTTGCGCTAACGCAAAAGACCATACCGCAGCACATGAGAAAAGAGTACAACGACAGGCTCGTTGCAAGGACGGCTGGCATCGCGACTATTCAGCAAAATGGCAATTTTGCCGATAGAGAAAATAAAAAGTAGAAAATGGACGTAGCAAATTCTCTAAATATATCAAACACCTCGGTTCAAACTGGGCAAAACGCCACCCAAAACGCGCCTGTCCGTAAAAACGAGGGTTCGCTTTTTAAAAATCAGCCAGCTGCGACGCCAAGCGAACAGACCGTCTCAAACGCCCTTGATAACGTTGGCAAGCTAGTTGCAAGGGTGCTTGATGATCTAAAAAGCGCTTCAAGTCTTAGCAAAGCTGAGCAAATTTTATCTCAGGCAAAAGATACGAAGATCGCTCCAAATTTAGCTAGTGAGCTCTCTGACCTTGCCAAAAGCTTAGAGGCAGAAGCTGCGCAAAATGAAAGCCCTGAGATAAAGAGCCTTGCGCTAAAACTAAAAGAATTTCTAAAGCCAATAGCTGATCTTAAAGCTGGCTCGCTAAATGATCAGATCAAAAACTCTGGCGTCATGCTTGAAGCAAATTTAAAAGATGCGCTTACTCCAGAGAAGCTGCCAAGCTCGATACAAAAGCTACTAAGCGATATAAAAAATCTCTCAAATCAAAATTTACTTAGTCAAATTCTAACCCTAAATGATGAGAGCTTGGATAATCAAAACTCATTTATGAAGCTCACCTCTATGCTTGAAAAAGCGAGTGGTGACGCTAAAAATCTCCTTGATAACTCAAGCATAAAAACGCTTTTAAAAGATGTGGATAAGCTTGATAATGTGGCTAAATTTCTAGATAAAAACTTCTCAAAAGAGCAAAGCGCAGACGCTGTTAAAAATCAGACCAGTAAGATGGAGAATTTCATCTCAAATTTAAGCGAAAAGGTGGCAAATTTAGCGAGCGAAAAACTAAATCAAAACTTTGGCTTTACACAAAATCACAAAGAGCTAAAAGCTATCCTTGAGAGCCTAAAAAACGATCTAAAAATGCTAAATAACATAGGCGATGAGGCTGGACTTGTAAAGGCGTTTAACGAGGTTAGCGACGTCTCAAAAGAGGGCAGCTTGCAAGATAAGCTCCAAAGTGCGGCAAGACGCCTCGCTCATAGCCTTAGCCTAGCAGATCCAGAAGCAAGCACAGCTAAAAGCGATTTAGCCGAAAGTAAGGCGCTTTTAAAGCAGCTAAAACTAGCCACTAATGATATAAATAACATCACGACAAAGAGCCAGAGTGAAATTTCAAAGGTGCTAAATCAAGATGTAAAAAGCACGCTTTTAAACATAAGCGAAAAGAGCCAAAACGCCCAGACCGTCAATGCTGCAAACAAGATGATCTCGCAAATAGAGATGCACCAGATGGTCTCAAGCTTGCAAGGAGGCATACAAACTTATATGCCTTATATCTGGGACGGCGTGGAGGGCGGAAATGTCGCATTTAAGCAGGGCAAAAAGGATAAATTTTATGCCCAGATCGATCTAAATTTTAAGAAATTTGGCCAGATAAATGTGATGGTGGGGCTTGTGGATAAACGCTATATCGATCTATCGGTGGCAACGCAGACAAATGAGTTTAAAGAGCTTATCTTAGGAAATTCAAGCGAGCTAAAGCAAGCTATCTCAAAGCTTGGACTAATCGTTTCAAATTTTAACATCAAAACCTTGCCAAAGGTGAAGCTAAACGATAGATTTAAAAATTTTGGCGGCCTTGATGTGGGCTTTGATAAGAAAATTTGATGCAAGTAAATAAGAAAAAAGCCGTCGCTCTTGGCTACAACAGGTCGCAAGATAACGCTCCAAAGGTGCTTGCAAGCGGTGCTGGCGAGATAGCAAATAAGATAATAAGCCTTGCAAAAGAGCATGACATACCGATCAAAGAGGATCCTGATCTCATTGAAATTTTAAGCAAGGTCGAGGTCGATCAAGAGATACCGCCAAATTTGTATAAAGCGGTGGCTGAGATATTTAGCTTTTTATATAAGATCACAAATAAAAAGTAAATATTGCACTTTAATAGTGCTATAATCTCAAAATTAAGGAAATTTAAACATTAAAAAGGAGGTATTATGAAAATTTCATCAAAAGTGACGATGATGATCGTCTCGTCCCTACTGGTGCTTGGAGCCATTTTAGTCTTTCTAAACATTTACGAGCAAAACAAAGCGATAGAATTTTCTACCAAACAGCTAACTGAAACGGTCTTAGCCGATAAAAGGGCAGCTTTAAGTGAAGAGATGGATATCGTTTCAAACATTTTGCTAAAAATTCAAGAGGTCTATGACGACGCAAACGAGACCATTGAAGATCAAAAAGAAGATATCATCGACTATCTCTCAAAGGCTAGATTTGGCGATGATAAAAAGGGATACTTTAGTATCTACACCACAAAAGGCGTGGTTATATCAAGCCCTGGAGTGCCTGAGTATAACGGTCTTGATAGGCTTGAAGCAACTGATGCTAATGGCTATAAATACATAAAAGATCTCATGCAAAAAGCCTCAGAAAATAGCGAGGGCGCTTTTGTAAATTTTGTGGCTAAGTCAAAAGATGGCTCAACTACCAGAAAGATAGGAAAAGGGCTAAAACTAAGCCTCTTTCATGAAGATGTAGTGCTGATGTCTGTTGTTGGTCTTGAGGGCATGTATAAAGAGATAGATAAAATTTCAGCTACCATGCAAAATGACGCCAATGCAAACACTACAAATTTCATCGTCATAGCCGTCGTAGTTTTAATCATCTCACTAATAGTTGCTATGCTTTACTCTAAATTTTCTATCACAAAACCGCTAAATGAGCTAATCTTGCGAGCTACAAACCTCTCAAGTGGCGATGGCGATCTAACAAGAAAACTAGAAGTCGTTGGCAAAGATGAGATAGCAAAAGCAAGCGAAGCCATAAATAAATTTATAGAAAAAGTAAGGGTTTTAATCGCCGAGGCAAAAGATATCTCAAATGAAAACAGCTCCATCGCAAACGAGCTTAGCTCAACCTCAGTCCAAACTGGTCGCGGGGTAGAAAACTCAAGTAAGATAGTTCAGAGCGCTGGGAAGGATTGCGCTGAGATACAATCATATATGAAAGATTCAATCGAAGTTGCAAAAGGTGGCAAAGATGATCTTCAAAAGGCGCTAACCTACGTTGATGAGACGCTAAATACCATCTCAAATTTATCTTCAGAGATCGCTCAGACATCTGATATTGAGAACCAAATGGCTGGCAAGATCGAGCAGCTTAGCCGTGACGCTGAGCAGGTAAAATCAGTCCTTGTTGTTATCAATGACATAGCTGATCAGACAAATTTACTTGCACTTAACGCTGCCATTGAAGCGGCACGTGCAGGCGAGCATGGACGCGGCTTTGCAGTTGTAGCTGATGAAGTTAGACAGCTAGCTGAGAGAACTCAAAAATCTCTAACAGAGATAAATGCAACTATCAACGTTATCGTTCAAGCGATCAATGATAGCAGCGAGCAAATGGGCATCAACTCTAAGCAAATTCAAGAGCTAACCCATGTGGCAAGTGACGTTGAAAAGACTATAAATAATATGAGCGAAACGATGAATAACGCCATAGCGATGTCTGATAAGACTATGCAAGACTACATCGCAACTGGTAAGAATGTAAATGAGATCATGGATGGCATCTCAGAGATCAATCAAATTTCATCTGAAAATGCTAGAAGCGTCGAAGAGATAGCTTCTGCGGCTGAACATCTAAACAAGATGACAGATGCGCTAAATACAAAACTAAGCGTATTTAGAACTTAAGACTTTTACCTTTTAAATTTAATGTTTTAGGTCTAGCGAGAGCTGGACCTTTTTAAATTTAAACCAGCTAAATTTAGCCAGCCCCACTTTTAAAACTATCTTTATAAAACTAGTAAAAATTTGGCTTGATAGATTATATCTCTTATCTTCGCTAAATTTTTACGTTGTTTCTACTTGAAGTTGCGATCACAAGAGAAAAAACTCTTAAAAAATATTGCGATACTTTGCCTTAAATTTTTGCATTCAAATTCATAATTAAATTTTTAAATTTTACTTACTCAACCATGTATACTAAAAATACAAACCATATAAATCTCTAAATCCTAAGCTGTAGTGCAAGATATGGGAAGCTTGTGAGCGACATGACGATTGCAAAATGCGGATCTTTTAAGCTTATCTTCGGATATAATTGGCTCTTAAATTTAAATATCTTTTAAAAGGAATAAAGGAATGGCAAATATTTTTCTTTGCTCCTACTTCGCGGAGATTGCGAGCAAGATCAATGAAGTGGTAGATTTTCAAGGTAAGCATGTTGCTTTTATCGATACGGCAGCAAAATTTGAAGAGGTGAATTTTTACGTAGATGAAGCGGTGAAAATTTTGGAAAAATTTGGTGCGAAGCTGACTCGTATTGATATTTCTTGTGTTAAAAACTTGGTTACGCAGATTTCTGAATGTGATGAGTTTTGTGTTGCAGATGATAAAATTTTAGCTACTATTAATAAGTACGACATCATTTATGTAAGCGGCGGAAATACATTTTATCTGCTTAATGAGCTGCGAAAATCGTGCGCCGAACAAGCTATAAAAAACGCGGTTAAAGCTGGTAAAATTTACGTCGGTGAGTCAGCAGGGGCGATCGTGGCCGCACCAGACACGAGATATGCTACGCTTATGGATAAAAGTAGTGTAAACATGAGTGATTTTACAGGATTAAATTTGGTTGATTTTTGCGTAGTGCCGCACTTTGGCTGTGAGCCTTTTGTGGAGGCTACTCACGAGATAATGGAGAAATTTGGGGACTTGTACGATTTGCGACCTATAAATAATGCTGAATTTATTGCGCTTTGAGATAAAAATTTATGCGATCTCTGATAAAACATACGCCAAATATTTACTCAGAGCATTTTCCCTATAAAATCACTTTTTGTCTGCAAATCTTCCTTATAAATAAAGAAAATAATTAAAACGCAAAGTTTAATTTTTAAGGCTAGAAAATTAAGCAAAAACCGCTATAATTTCGCTCTGGCACGGTAAGCGGTCGCTTTTGCACCACGCAAAAGAGGAAAGTCCGAAAATTTACCCTACTCAAATATATTTTTATGCAAAATTTCTTCTAGCACAACTGTGGCGTATGAGCCCTTTTGAAGTGTGAAATTTAAGCTAAAATGAGCGTTTTCTTCGTTGTATTTGTAGCTTGTATTTTCAAGATACGCCCAGTTAAAGCGCCTTGAGCCAGCGATCTTTGAAGTAAGCGAAAATGCCTCAGCGAAAATTTCATCCTCAAGCTCTTTTGCCACGCCACTTGCCTCATAGGCCTTTGCACCGACTATAAGTCCAAGGCTTGTTATATCGCGCTTAGCAAATCTTTGCGCCTCTTGATCTAAATTTTCACACAAAAAGAGCTTGCCAAACGGATAGTGCCCCAAAACCTCTCCTGGCAAAAGCTTAAAAAAGCTCTCCTGCGCCTTCATCGCCTTTAGATCGTTTTTGCTAAAGTTTTTATAAATTTCGCCTAGCTCACTTAGGCTAAAGTCGCTTACAAACCTTGAAATCTCAACCCTTTTGCTAAGATAGCGGTTAAAAAGATCGCTTTGATAGGCTGAGATCAAAAAGTCATTTAGCTTTACATTTTTGCTCTTTTTACCATTTATCGTGCCGTTTTTAAGTAGCTCCAGCCCAGTTCCAGCATTATCGCCAAATTTACCAAAGCGTTGGTAACCAAAGTAGTTTGCATAGCCCATTTTATCGATGCTGACAAAGGCTTGCTCGAGCTTTTTAGCGCTACTTGGCAGCACCTTTTTTAGGCGGATAAAAAAGCTATTGCCCTTTAGATGTCCGATGCGAAGCTTGTTTTTATGCACGTTTAAATTTAAAATTTTCATCTTTTCATGGCTAAAGTTTGCAAGCGCGCTCTCAAATTTACGAGGCATCGAGATAAACTGCGTCGTCATGCCCTGCTTGTCCTTTAGCCCAGCATAGCCAAAGTCTCGCATCTTAGCCCCTGTAACCTCGCTTAAGGCGTGCAAAGCGTCGCTTGTCGTCATATCTTTTTTAGAAATTTCAACGATCAAGTGCTCGCCGTCGCCACTAAATTCATAAAGTGGTATCTCGCGCACGACAAAATCATCTGAATTTTTAGAAAAATATGCCTCGATGGGCGCATGAGTTAGCGCATAGAGCGGCTTAAAAGTGGTGGCTTCTTGCATTTTGTCTTAACCTTTTGTGTGAAATTTTTGCAAAGATATTGATCTTTGTCCTAGTTTTTGCGGCGATCCTTTTTATGGCGCTTAAATTTTTAGGGCTAAAGGTAAATAAAACCTCGTACTCCTCGCCGCTACTAAGCTCAAATTTGCTTAGTTTTTTTGTAAATTTAGCGCCCTTTTTGCTAGCCTTTAAAAGCTTGCCAAGGTCGGTATTTAGCCCGTCTGAGATATCCATGGCGGAGTTTATAAGATGAGCTGCTTTGTAAAAAAATTTATCTCTTAAGATAGGCTTTTTAAAGCGTGAGTTTTTAGAAATTTGAGCCAGCCTTAGAAGCGAGTTTAGCCCCTTTTGGCTGCCTCCGAGCCTCCCTGTAAATGCCACAAGATCGCCAAATTTAGCATTTTTTCTAAGCACTGCCCTGCCCTTTAGCTCGCCGATCACGCTAACGCTTATGTTTAAAATGGGGCTACTTATCGTGTCGCCGCCTATTATCTTTACGCCAAACTCCTCGCACGCCCTATTTATGCCCCTACTTAGCTCGCTGATCTGCCGAGGCGTGAAGCTCTTAGGCAGACTAAGCCCAAGAAGGGCAAATTTAGGCTTTGCGTTCATCACGATCGTATCTGAAAAATTTACGATCATCGCCTTGTAGCCGATCTCTTCAAGGCTTAGCCAGCCAAGCTTAAAGTGCGAATTTTGCGCAAAAATGTCCTTGCTAAAGACCATTTTGCCAGCAACCGCCGCATCATCGCCGATATATGCGTTACTAAAGCGTTCAATCGTGAAATTTTCTTTATCCATTGAGCTATTATAATGAAACTCCTTTTAAATTTAGGATAAAATAAGCCCAAAAAAAGGATACAGATGCAAAGAGTTGAGATTTTTAGATTTGACGCGAAAAGAGATGTTTTGGCATATTTTAAGCCCTATTTTTTAGAGATTTCAGACTTTGCAAACTTAAACGAGCTTTTTGCCCACGTAAAGAGCATAGACCCCTACTTTAGCCTATTTGAAGGCTTTGTCAAGGTAAATGACGTCGTAGTTAGCACCAGCCAGCCACTTGCAAATTTAGCTCAAAAATTTGGTAGCGAGCTTTGCATCGCCCCGCTTGATGAAAAAAGAGCGGTTTTAGATCTTGCCATAAATGATGATGACTTTTGGGCGAAATTTGAGCCATTTGCTAGCTTTTGTAAAAGAGCCGACAAAGAGCTTTACGCTAGCTTTAAGCCCTATTTTTACGCTGATTTTGTGAAAGACTATGAGCCAAATTTTATAGGAGCTGCCGCGATAATGCTAGCTCATCATCTTTACAAAAATGAGAAAAATGATGAAATTTTAAAGCTAGTTGGCGGTAAAAACGGCGTTTTGATAGCCTGCGAGCTTGATGATTTGCTCTTTGAAGGTAGCGAAATTTATAGCGAGGCGATTAGATTTTTCAAAGAAATTTTAGGCATAAAAGCTGCGCCAAAATATGAAAACGAGCTTAAAAAGATAGAAAAACTTAGTAAATTTAAAGAGTTTAAGATAGCCATAAAAGACAGACTGCCTGCAAATTTAAGCGCATACAAGGCAAATTTTATAGAGCTAAACGCCAAAATGCCTTGTGGATATGATCTTTTAAAGGCTGATGAAGAGCTAGCTTGCAAGCTTGCTAGTAAGATAGTTTTTGCTGCATTTGATAGTGGGGCTGACTTTTTACTAGCAAACAATGAAGCGGAGTTTTATATCTTTGACACGCTAGCAAAAAAGCTTGAGAAGTCTGCCAACAGAAGCTTGCAAGACTTTTATGTCCTAAGAGCGAGCGAGCTAATGGCGCTTGAAAATGGCGAGATACCAAACGGGCTAAAAGAGCATGTTTTAAAAGTAGGCCTAGTAAATTTGTGAGCTAATTTACTAAGTCAAATTTAAAGCATTATGGCACTCGTGCGATTTTAATCTTGTATTTAGGGTTTATAATTTTTCTAAAAACAAAAAGCATCATTTAAAACAAGCCATTTTAAACTCTTGCGAGTTTAGATAATGCTTTGATAGCTAGCAAAAATACGCCATAGATTGATTGCCGCCAAAGCCAACAACAAAAACCAAAGTACTTAAATCAGAAAGTGTTTTTAAAGGTCAGATAGCAAATTTACAACCTAATTTTAGATAAATCTAAAATTTAAGAGTTTTAAAACCCGCTTCGAGCCTATTAAATTTTCAAATGTCTTGTTCTAAATTTTGACCGCTCATGCGATCTATACACATTTGAAACACTAGTAAAACTTGTAAATTAGGTTTGTGCCAAGACTACAACCTAAAAGGCAAGACGTCGGTTGCTAAAGGCAAAATTTCAAACCAGAGTTATCAAATTTGTGATCCATTTTTACTAGCCACTTCTAAAATTTATGCTTACATTTGCCTTGCAGTACAAAATGGCGAAATTTACTCAAACCAACAAACAATCATTTAAAACTTGATCTAGTAAAAATTTAATGGCTACATCTAATTTTATAACACCGCAGCCTATCACATCACAATAGTGCGAGCCAAAATAACCAAACATATCGCTACTTAATGCCCCTATCTAGCAAATTTATAGCCTAAATTTACTTGCTTTATTTTAGATTTTTCTTCTAAATTTGCTCTCTTACACCAAACTTGTTTTAAGGCAAAAGACCAGCAGGCAAGGTTTTATATTTTAGCCCAAAACAAGCGCACAGTCTGATTTAAAATACAATCTATAATTTGCTAGTTTATTTTAAATTCCATAAGCTCACTGTTTAAATTTGATCGCTTGCATCAACTTTTTTTAAAGCAAAAGAATAATAAGCAAGATTTTATATTTAAACCAAAACCTGTCAAAAAATACGGCACAGTTTATCTTTAAAAAATCTATAGCTTGCTAATTTTATTCTAAATTCTGCAAGGTCTTTGTTTTAAATTTGATCCAATACGCTAACTTTAACTATTTAAAAACTTGAAAAATGTTAGCAAAAATCAGCCAGGCAGGCTTTATGCTTACATGCAAATTTACCCAAAATGGACATAACACAGCTTTTTAAAAAATACGCCCATAACCTGCTAGCTTTATTAAATTTAAAAGTTTTTACACTTCTGATCTTTTGAATTTAGATGTTTTTGTGCTCACATAACAGATCAAATTTAATTTTCACTTGTCTCTTACTCCAAATTTTATCTCTCACAAGGCAAAATCATATTATTTTACGTAAATTTTTACATATTATTTTTAGTATTTTGATAAATTTGGCAAATTTAGAGCAAAATTTAAAAAA
>ENA-OWND01000690-OWND01000690.1-metagenome-genome-assembly--contig:-NODE-690-length-22860-cov-51.832317_pt1 | contig 22860 bp, 20 predicted proteins | sample MGYA00245342_ERZ651119 | MGnify/ENA primary metagenome ERZ651119 (study PRJEB26857, sample SAMEA4031756) | metagenome | biome: human; feature: oral; material: saliva | place: Philippines | collected 2014... | reverse complement strand
TCAGTCTGTTTGCTGGTATCTACGGAATGGACGATAAAGAGATTAAACACAAGACAGACGCTCTTCTCCAACGCCTGAACTTCTCGGAACATCGTGACACCTTAGTGTCAAGTCTGCCCTTAGGTTGGAAACAGAAATTGGCATTCTCGGTGAGTATCTTCCACTCTCCTGGTATCGTCTTCCTCGACGAACCGACAGGAGGAGTTGACCCTGCTACACGAAGACAGTTCTGGGAATTAATCTACGATGCTGCCCAAAGAGGTATAACTGTCTTCGTTACGACTCACTATATGGACGAAGCTGAATATTGCGATCGCATCTCCATCATGGTTGATGGGAAGATTAAAGCCCTCGGAACACCCACGGAATTGAAAAAGAAGTTCAATAAACCCGATATTGACCAGGTCTTTACTTACTTAGCTCGACAGGCGAAGAGAAGTTCAGACTAAGTCACATAAGATGCTACAAAAGACTCGCGACGAATTTAGGAAAAGTTCGCGAACAATCCACAAAAAGTTCGCGAACAATTTTGAGAAAGCTTAGGAGCTTTTGAGAAAAAGCTTAAGAGCTTTTCGTGGAAAGCTTAAGAGCTTTTGAGAAAATCGCTTAGAACAGCATGACAACATGCAAAAAGGAAACCAACAAGCAATGAAACAATTTATATCATTCATTATCAAAGAAGCTAAACACATTGTTCGAGACAAACGAACAATGCTGATTCTCTTTGGAATGCCTATCATCATGATGCTTCTCTTTGGTTATGCCGTTAGGAATGACGTGCGGAATGTACGGACGGTGATAGTGATGAGTAACACTGATTACGTCACTCAGCAGGCTGTCGACCGCTTATCTGCATCGGAGTATTTCACGATAACGCAGGTTGTTGCTACTCCCGTAGAGGCTGAACAAGCTATCCGAGACCAAAAGGCCGACTTGGCTATCGTCTTTGGAGAGGACTATGCCAGCGGACATTCAAGCCTTCAATTTATTGTAGACGGTGCTGACCCGAATATGGCGCAACAATGGACTCAATATGCCAAGGCCGTCATTACGAATCCAAATAATGGCTTAGTAAACACGAAACTACTGTATAACCCGCAAATGAAGTCGGCTTACAACTTCGTTCCTGCTATCATGGGAACACTGTTGATGTTGGTGTGTGCCATGATGACTTCTATCTCTATTGTTCGTGAAAAAGAGAGGGGAACAATGGAGGTGCTGCTGGTATCGCCCGTTCGACCAATACTTATCATCATCGCAAAGGTCATTCCTTACTTGGTGCTTGCCTTCATCATCCTAATTGTCATCCTACTTATGGCAAACAGCCTACTCGGTGTTCCCTTGCAGGGGTCGGTGTTCTGGATATTCGTTATCTCTACTATCTACATCCTCTTGGCCCTCTCATTGGGCTTACTCGTCTCTAACATTGCCAAAACACAGTTAGTTGCTTTGCTGTTATCAGCAATGGTACTGCTCATGCCTATCGTGATGCTTTCTGGTATGTTCTTCCCTATTGAGTCAATGCCAAAGGTGTTGCAGTACGTTTCGGCTATCATTCCGACACGTTACTATACCAGTGCTATGCGCAAACTAATGATTATGGGGGTAGGAGTAAGACAAGTGATGCACGAGATGATAGTCTTAATCTGTATGCTCATAGGGCTGCTCGGACTATCACTCGCCATGTTTAACAAACGATTAGAGTAACTTCATTATGATACTGAAATATCTTCTACGAAAGGAGTTTACACAGATTCGACGCAACCCGTTCCTCCCCCGACTCATTGTTATGTTCCCCATCATGATTATGTGTATCATGCCTTGGGTCATGAATATGGAGGTGAAGAATGTTGTTGTTGATGTAGTAGACAATGATAAGTCTACTCTTTCGCAACAGTTAGTACATGAGATTGCAGCCAATAAATATTTCTCTTTTCACGGACAACAGCCTTCCTATACTGCAGCACTCAATGATATCGAACATTCTGAGGCTGACATCGTTGTGGTGATACCACAACATTATAGTCGTGACCTGACCTTGGGCAACAAGCCACAAGTGCTCATTGCTGCCAATGCCGTTAATGGAACAAAGGGGTCGATAGGGTCTGTTTACCTCTCACAGATGTTGACGGCCAATGCTGTCCCTACTTTGCAGGCGTTGCAAACGAACGTTTCTACGTTCTATCTCTTTAATAGACAGCTGAATTACAAGCGTTATATGATTCCCGCACTATTTGCGATAATAATGATGATGATAACAGGCTTTCTGCCAACATTGAATATTGTCGGGGAGAAGGAGGCTGGTACAATCGAACAGATCAATGTGACACCAGTAAATAAATGGACGTTTATACTTGCAAAGTTAATCCCTTATTGGTTGATAGCCTCCTTCGTTATCACTGTTTGTCTACTGTTGTCATGGGTTTTATACGACATTACTCCTGTGGGTAATGTGGCCCTTATCTATCTATTAGCGATGTTGTTAGCCCTCTTCTTCTCGTCCTTCGGCTTGATAATATCCAACTACTCGGACACAATGCAGCAAGCCATACTTGTCATGTGGTTCTTTGTTGTGATACTCCTCTTGCTCTCTGGGCTCTTTACTCCTACTCGGTCAATGCCAGCTGCAGCTTATCTCACTACATACGCCAACCCAGTAAGCTACTTCATAGATGCGATGCGTACTGTATTTATTCGTGGTGGAAACTTAAAGAGTATCTTACATCAGGTTCTCGCACTCCTTGGCATCGGTCTTGTCATGGGTTGTTGGGCTGTACAAAGCTATAAGAAGAATCATTAGAATAGCTGTTTGAGTTATTATTAAGTTCTCGGTATATTATAAAGCTCTCCCCATATTTGTTTGTCATTAACGGCTAATGAAGTATTATTCAATGGTAATAAAATCCTCCTTTAACCATTTATCATCATAGTACAAAAGCTCAGGACGTGTGGTGTAAGCAATTGGGAACAGCGATTAAAGTTACTTTTAGAGAGGCTTATACTAAACAATTACACACGATATAAGTCAATAGTCGTAAGCATTACATACTCATGAGTAATAAAGGAAACTATCGAAAAAAGGCTATGAACCAGCATGCTGATTTATAGCCTTCATTATTGTCTTATTTGAATCCTTCCCTTTTAGGAGAGAGGAAACAATTTACTTGTTAAGACCACGATTGTTCAGTGTCACATTGAGGAGCTTAACGTACTCACGATACTGACGGTCGTTCAAAATATAACGCATATAAGAAAGATCCTTCTTGATAGCATTCTGAACCTTTGACTCACGCTCAGAACCCTCAGCGACAGACGCATTCATCATCTCTGTAGCAAATGTGCGGTTGATGTCCTCAACAACGTCTACCTGGTCGAAGTCAAGGTTCAAAGCACGACTCAAAGCGTATGTACTAACATTGAACTTATATGCATTTGTGTTTGTAGTTGTGTTGTTGTTATCGTTCTCACCTGCTGCGAAAGCCAAAGTCATACTCATTACCGCAGCTACTGTCAATACAATCTTCTTCATATTAATTATCCTTTCTTTCTTAATTAAAGCCTTTCTAAAAGACTTATTATTATCTTATATTCTGTAATTAATGTCCTTATTACAAGTGCAAAGTTACAAGATTACTCGTATAAAATATAACTATTCGTTACTTAAAGTTCGTTTTTATTTATATTTTTGACGCACATCAATACGTTTGATTTATATCAGTAACAAAAAAGATAATTCTACCCTCCTCTTCCTAACAAACCATACAGAATAGCACAACGAAAAGGAAAAAACAGTAACTAAGCAGGTTTTATTCCATTTGAAATCATTACCTTTGCAGATATACATATTTAATAAGGAATAAAATAACAGTAATGGAGAATAACAAACATCGTTTTGTAGTAGTCAGCTACAAACTATATTGCAATGTAAATGGTGAGGAGAAACTCTTCGAAGAAACAGATGACATGAAGCCTATGGAGCTTTATACGGGTTGCGACTTGTCCTTACCCGCTTTTGAGCAAGAGATTGTTAAGTTTGAGGAAGATGCTGATTTTGAGTTCACACTCACAAAGGCAGAGGCCTACGGAGAGCATGATGCCAGCAGTGTCATAGACTTTAACAAAGAGACTTTCTCACCTAATGGAGTCTTCGATGCCGAGAATATCTATAAAGGAGCCGTCGTTCCTTTGCAGAACGAAGAAGGTCAACGCTTCTTAGGTACGGTCTTGGATATAGATGACGATAAAGTTACTATCGACCTCAACCACCCTCTTGCAGGCAAGGACCTTATTTTCCGTGGCCATGTCTACGAGAATCGTGAGGCAAGCGAAGAGGAAGTAAAAGAATTCTTCGAGAAGTTGAAGCAGCATCACTGCGGTGGTGGATGTGGCGGAGGTTGCGGTAGTGACTGCGGAAGTGGCTGTGGCTGCGGAGGTCATGAGGAAAGCGAAGAAAGCTGCTGTGGTTGTCATTAAGAATTACGCACCCTTTCCTATTCGTCATTAACAATGATATAGGAAAGGAGCAAGGTCTGATAAGAGAAAATAAACAACATGTTTTGCTTATTAGACATCCCACTCCACGATAATCATTCATAGACTCTTTGATATGAATACATTCGGAAAACTCTTCACACTAACCACCTTTGGGGAAAGCCATGGGGCTGCTGTGGGTGGTATAGTAGATGGTATGCCAGCAGGCATCACCATTGACACAGACTTTATCCAACGTGAACTGGCACGTCGCCGACCGGGACAAAGCCACATCACAACGGATAGGAAAGAAGCAGACCAGGTAGAACTGCTAAGCGGAGTGTTTGAGGGAAAGTCAACAGGTGCGCCTATCGGCTTTCTTGTCCGTAATACTAATCACCATTCAAAGGACTATGATAGCATCCGTGACATCTTCCGTCCTTCTCATGCGGACTATACTTATTACACGAAGTATGGTATTCGTGACTACCGAGGAGGGGGGCGTTCTTCAGCACGTATCACCCTTTCACGTGTCGTAGCAGGGGCGTTGGCCAAACTTGTATTGCGCCAGCAGGGTATCAGCATCTATGCTTATACATCACAGGTGGGCGACATCAAACTTGAAAGAGACTATCATAAATATGATTTAAGTATTATCGAGTCGAATCCAGTTCGCTGTCCTGACCCTCTCAAAGCAAGAGAGATGGAAGTGCTCATTAGCCAAGTGAAGCATGAAGGCGATACGATTGGTGGGGTTATCTCATGTGTTATCAAAGGATGCCCAGTGGGCTTAGGTGAGCCTGAGTTTGGTAAGCTCCATGCACAATTAGGTGCTGCAATGCTTAGCATCAATGCTGTGAAGGGTTTTGAATATGGTGAAGGCTTTGCTGGATCGGCATGGCGAGGTAGCCAGCAAAACGACACCTTCCTCCCTACCAACGATAGTATGCATCACCCAATATGCAATGTTGAGACCAACCATAGCGGTGGCATACAAGGTGGCATCAGTAACGGAGAGGACATCTACTTCCGTGTTGCCTTCAAGCCTGTTGCTACCTTACTCAAAGAACAGCAAACTGTAACGATGGAGGGGGAAGCGATTACGATGGATGTACATGGTCGACACGATCCTTGTGTCCTACCTCGTGCTGTCCCTATTGTCGAGGCAATGGCTGCGATGACAATACTTGATGCACTGTTAATAAGTAAGACTAACAGACTTTAGATAATTCTCTTCGTTCAACAGTTGCCATCTACTACAACGAATAAGACAAAGAATAGAAGGAGTTAAGTCTATTTCCTCTCACGCTAATCATCTATCGATAGTAGCTGCGGAGGAAATAGACTTAACTCCTTCTAAACGTTTATAGCTCTTTACACTTATAATGGAACAGAGCTAACAGATAATCTTCTCTTTTATTTTAGCGTTTCCACAAAAGCACTTAAAGCGGCTCCACCATCCAGAGAAGGGGAATAAGTTTCAAGGACATTAAGCCTTACATCGCCGATGACTTCCTTTAAGTCCTTTGCAGTGTTCAGTACACAGATGTCTCCAGCCAATCCACATACATCTATCTGCGCTATCTTTAACGCCTTAATCAACCTACTAAGGATATTTGCAGATTCGGTGTTCTGCATAATTGAATACTCATCTTTATCTATGCTGTTACCCTTATATAATAAGGTGAAACCACCCTTCGATTCATTAAGTGCAACCAACAACGAGTCCCAGATAGCTGCTCCAACAGAATGCTGCACACAATGGCGTGGCCATAATCCACCTTCATCAGCAAAAGAACTATGATGGTAAGGATGCCAATCTGCTGTTACTATCTTTACTGAATACTCCTCACTCTGTTCTTTTACATACGTTGCCAATGCATCCATAGCCTTGGCAGCTCCCTCTACAGGAAGTGAGCCTGTAATAAAGTCGACTTGTGGATCGACTATTAATAATAGTTTATTCATATATTATAAATCCTTTTTATAATAAGAATTAATATCTTCTTCGTTTCTGTTATAAAGTAGATTAAATCAGAAAGGTTATCCGACATTATTTATCTTAATATCTTACTAAATACCGTTCCGCCACTTATATGATTACACAAAAATAGTGACACACTTGTCATGTATCACTACTTTATATTTCAACCTTTATACTTGTGCATTATCAGGTTCAATTTCATGCGCATCTACTTCTACCATTCCACGCTTAACATGGCCACCGTAAGTAACAAAGTAAATACCCCTACCTGGTGTCCACTCCATACAGAAGAGGTCTCCAGGACCCTCAAAGCCATTCTTCTTGATGAGACGTAACGCCCATTCCTGCGAACGTCCACTATGCTTAAGACCGCTCTCTACAAACTCACCATTGTTTATCAAGAGGAAAGACTCAGATGCTTTACCAGAAGGAAGGACTGTTACTGAACCATTAGCCTCAAACAATACGTCCTCTACTTCAAACATAGAAAAGATGCCTTTCTGCCTTAATAGCAAACGAAACTGCTCCATTTCGATACTGTTACGCTTGAAGTTTCCGAAGTTGATAACACCGTTCTTCACAAGAAAGACACTCTCTCCCTTAATTAAATGACGTAGGCGAGCTGAACGCATAGCAAAGCGCACGAGCATATTAAAGCCTGTCCACACAGCTAAAGCGAAGAGAAGGTGCCCGATAGACATGTCTGGGTTGTATAAGACACCACCGACTAATGCGCCAATCACAAAGGCACTCACGGTGTCAAGTGGGGTCAACTGTCCCATCTGAGCCTTACCGGTTATGCGCAAGAAGGCAAGAATACCAATCATACCCGTAATCAACTTTACGGCAATGGCAAGGTAAGGTTGAATTAATTCTATCACTTTTTTGCTGTTTTTAAGACGTTATTATATTTTTTATTTCTACTCTTTTTTAACGCTACAAAAATACATCTTTTATACTGAACTCACAAGTAAGACGTCTAAAAAATACTACCAATCAGACTTTTCAACTTACGGACACCCTACAAGTTAGCCATAAACAGCACCAGAGCTAACTATTAATTCAAAAAAAGAAATAACTCCTTTGTCAGTTCAGAAATAATATATAACTTCGCAGCAAACAAACAGATAGAGTTATGGATAGACTCCTAAACAATGGAGAAATCCATCTTTGACATTAAAAACAGATAAGAATGGAATATTATATTAAGGTAGGTGAGGAGAAAAGAGGGCCTTATAGCCTCAACGAATTAGTAGAGCGAAACTTAGAGTCTACGACATTGGTAATGCCTACAGATGGTACTGAATGGGTGCAAGCAAACCAGATTGAAGAGCTGCGCACACTCTTCGAAAATAAAGAGTCTACCAACGAGGCTGCTAATAAGGAAGAGATACCTTTTGTAGAAGCAAGACCCATCCTTCAAGCTACACCGCAAGAGGAAAATCAACAACCGCAACCTGCACCAAAGAAGAAGCACCACACTGGTTGTCTCTTGGTTTTGCTGCTTTCATTCGTTGTCTTGATTGCAACGATGATAATTACCTGTCCAAAGGCCGAACAACACAAGGAAGTTCTCTCAACGGTTATAACTGCCACTGTCAACGACGCTGTCAACGAGAGTGACAATATAACTGGTAATGCTTACCTCGACAATGCCTTCAAAACTGTTAGCAATGCTTTCGCTGGCAAAGTGATACAAGCTGCCGTCAACGAACTTGTGACTGTTGATAATTACGTCGTTTGCTCCTTAGGAAAAGTAAGTTACGAAGGTAAGGCTCACGTTGTTTCTGTGGGTGTCTTTGGCCATATCTTCACTGTTGACGAGGACGACCTCCGTGAAGCAGCAGAGGACTATTACAAGAAGAAGGAAATCGACATGAAGGAACAAATCAAGAAGAAAGCACAGAAGATACTGCAAGATAATATCATTGCACCGGCTACGTCCGCCATACAAGGATTATTGGGGAGTGCACTCGATGGGTTCTTAGACGAAGTGGGTGGGGATACTCATGCTTCAAAACCAAGTAGGCATAAGAGAGTGGAAAGCGACTCTATTCAATAACGGGACGCATTCCAAAAAGACTTAGATGTCTATATTTCTTCTTAAAAATAAAGAAGATTACGATTAAAAAGGTAATTTTACATATTATCATTTGCACAAGAACAATATTTTATATACATTTGCAGCATTAAATTAAATAGTTTATAAGTATGAAAAGATTATTTTTGATTGGGGTAATGGTTCTTACAGCCGTAGCAGGTTTTGCTCAGAGTGGCGAAAGAATCGATACATTGAAGGAGCGGCAGAAGGTGCTCAAGATAACTACAAAGTTAAACAAACTGCAGTTAGATTACGAGAAAGAGAAGGCAAACAATATCGAACTCAGCAAGAAAGCAGCAGATATCAATGTTGAAGCAAATATAGCTACAACAGAATTCAACACTACTAACGCATCAAACACGGTTAAGGATGCGAAGAGTACTATCAAAAGACTGAAAGAAGCTAAGGCTATCAATAAGAAGTTGGCTAAGAGTCAAAAGACCTTAACTAAGATGGAGAAGAAGATTGCTAAGCTTCAGGCAAAGATTGATGACTGTAACAAACGCATCAAGTTTGTTAACAATTAATATCGTAAAAAATATTATCGAGAATAAAGGACGCACATCATGTGCGTCCTCTCTTATATCTGGCAGTAGCAGAGATAACTACCTACTGCGACCTCAAAAGCTAATACCAATGTTGGAAATCCATTGTTTTACTCTCTAAAAAACATCATATAATGATAAAGAAGATACTCCTATCACTATTGATATTATTGGCTCATCTACCAATATACTCCCAAATGCTCTTTTCAGAGAACCTAACAATGAACATTGATAGTACAAAGACTATACAAGGAACATTATTACCTGTATTGGATTTCAAGACTGAACAGGAGAATATACTTACTCTTAAGAACACGGCCAACCTTAATGTTTTGATAAAACATAAGCGTGTCATCAATCTAATCAACAAATTAGAGTTCTCTACATACGGTAAGAAAGTAACGGTAAGTGGGGGATTTGTACACCTTGAATATCGCTATCTGTTAAGCCCATCGGTTGAGGTTTATCCTTATGCTGAGTCACAATGGGCTGGTAGCCGTGGTATGGAATTTAAGATTTCGTCTGGTTTACTATCACGTTATCAACTCATCAACAAGGAGAAAGTGCAACTTTTTGTTGCAGCAGGATTGTTCTATGAATTTGAGAAGTGGAAAGACCCTACTCCTAATGCCGACCCACTATATGCTTACAGTCGTAGTATTAAGAGCCACATCTCTGTAAGCTTTAAGCATCATATTAGTGATCATTGGGAATTGACGACCACTGCAATCCATCAAGCGAAACCAGATAGCTACACTAAAGCAGCTCGATTCGGTGGTGCAGTAGACTTAAAGTATAACATTACACCAAACATTGGTATTAATGGTGCCTACCGCGTCATCTATGATACAGCACCGATTGTTCCTATCAGAAAGACTTACACCACCGTAGAGGCTGGTCTTAGCGTGTCTTTCTAAGTAAGTTATTCAACTGTAGGAAGCCTATTAACACTGACAATTTAGCGTAAATATGACTCCTAACAACATCCTTCTCTAAGGTAAAACAGCATATATCAGAATTCTTTTCACGAACGAAAATATTTATTTTCATGAACGAAAAGATTTATGTTCACGAACGGAAATATTTATTTTCATGTAAATAATTCGCAAGCAGTGGTCGAATTGCTGATGACTGGCTGATAAGATGACTCCAACACAAGAACTTTTCTGCTGGTTATAAGGTATGGGTAAGTAGTATAAAAGTTGTACTTAGAAGGATATGGAACTAAGGTTAGGTTTCTCCATAGAGGTAGGTAAACAATAAGGGCACACTTTTCAACTATCTGTATGAAACTTCTTACAGACAAATGAAAGGTGTGCCCTCTAACGATAAAACCTTTTGTTTACTCCATAGTCTCTACTGTTACGTTTTCAAACTCAGCCATGAAGTTAAGGAGATGATTCTTATAACGTTTCCGTTTGAACTTCATTTCCATCGTTACAACGTAGTAGTAGCCAGAAGAAGTGTCTTTACGTTTCATCTCGTAGGAGTCGATGATAACTTCTTTGGCACGCAAACGCTGCAAGACAAGTTGGATACTTTCTTCCTTTGGCGTACTGAATGTGACTGTAATATTACGTGTTCCAAAATGCTGAAGTATAAAATAAAGAGCCTCCAAGCAGAGCAGTACGAGGACAGTTGTGGCTATAGATAACACATACATACCTGCACCAGCCGTCATACCGATAGCCGATGTGACCCATAGGCCAGCCGCAGTGGTCAGTCCACGTACCACATGTTTCTGAAAGATAATCGTTCCTGCACCGATGAAACCTATACCCGTCACCACCTGCGAAGCAATACGACTGGGGTCGAGTGATACTTGCTCGTAATTGGAGAGGACATTATCGAAGCCAAACTGTGACAGAATCATAAACAGACCACTACCTAATGCCACAAGGAAGTGTGTTCGGAAACCAGCTTCCTTTGCACGATACTCACGCTCCAGACCAATCACACCACCCAACATGGCAGCTACGAACAGTCTTAATACAAATTCGTATGTTATTATGTTCATGTTTTCTCTCTATTAAAAGATGAATAAGATTATAATCGCAAATATACGAAAAAGTTCAGTTATCTCACTCTTTTCAACCTTAAAAATCTCTTTTTCGTGAATGAAATCTCCTGTTTCTTAAAAAATGATTTGTATCTTTGTGAACATTATCAATATACTTGAAATTATGACAGAGAGGGAGAAACAGCAGAAAGGGATGCTTTATCAGGCAAATGACCCAGAAGTTTTGAAAGACTTATACTACTGCGAAAATGAGTGCTATGAAATCAATCGGATTCCACCCTCACTTAGGGAGGAACGTATGGAACGTCTGAGAAAGTTGTTTGGAAAGGCTGGCGATGGTATGTTTATCGTTGCTCCGTTCTTCTGTGACTATGGTTATAACATCGAAGTGGGCGAGAATTTCTTCGCTAATACTAATTGTGTCATTCTTGATGAGGCTAAGGTTACCTTCGGAGATAACGTGTTTATAGCCCCTAATTGCTCTTTCTATACTGCTGGTCATCCACTTGATGTAGAGCTTCGGAATAAGAAGATTGAGTATGCTCTGCCTATTCATGTAGGGAATAATGTGTGGATAGGTGGTAATGTTGTCGTTGTACCGGGTGTGACGATAGGCGATAATACCACGATAGGGGCTGGTTCTGTCGTTACACATGATATCCCAAGTGGTGTTGTGGCAGCAGGTAACCCTTGTAGAGTGATAAGAAAACTGGATGAGTAGGGTAGCTTTGTTGTTATTTAATGCATAATCCTGTATGGAATATGGATATAGAGAGTATGTGGAATGGAGTACTATTAAGGGTGCTGAATTGTTGTAAGTTAATCGCAGGTAATTACAATTTTAAATGAAAGAAAGTAATATCACGTTTGTCAAGAGTGTTCTTCTTTTATTTCTATTGTTCCTTGTTGGGAGAGAGATACAGGCACAAAGCCGCTTTTCGCCTTGTAGTAAGTTGGATTATGAACTCTATGCACCTATTCTCAACGAGTTATACAATCCTCTTGCAGCAGAACAATACATTGTTGCAGAAGGCGAGTCAGAGAAGTACGCTTTACAAGTTATCGATGGTTCTCGGCTCTCTGAACGAACGTATATACTTGCCTATAAGGACTTAAAAGGCAATAAGAAAGAGTTGACAGACAGTCTTTGCCAAATGAAAATAGCGTCATTGTTGCGTTATACTGTGCTGTCTTCTACACCCTTTGTACGTAGGAAGCTTGGGATACGACAAAAGACATGTTTCTTCTTTGACCTGCAAGATGGATCAGAATACACTTTCCGTAAGGAAGAAGAACATGGTCGGGGAGGACTGATAGACGTGTTGGAAACATCGTGTGAAGCGGTGAAGAATAACAAGCCAGAGCTTATTCGACAGCTAATCCCTCAAATTGATTCTTTGACACGACACTTTAAGACATTTGAGTTGGCGGAGAGTTGGAATGTCTCTACGTCTGAGAGTTATGCGTATAGTTTCCCTTGTACGCAATTGTCTACACACTATAGTGGATTTCATGTGTGTTTCCTTCGACCAGCGTTGACACCCGATGAGCTTAGTAATAAGTATGGACAGTTGACGCAAAGAGTTGCCAAATGGCTGTTCTTAAATTCAAATATATTAGATTTCACAAGGAGTGTATATATCAATGTAAGCCGTGAGAAGGTTGATGAAAACAAACGATTTTCATATAGCTACGGCCATTATTATATTAATGTAACAGAGGATGAACTGACGGAAAGCAAACTGATTGCTTTATTCAAAACATACTTGTTGAGATAGTCCCATGCTTTTTTTGAAACGACTTTCACCTATTTAATAAGGTTCTTCCGTTAAATGTGTAGATTGTTAATAGAGTGAGATTAATCCACATACATGGTAAGCTTACCTCCAATAAGATTGTTTTATAAGGGGGGGGTAAACTATATGATAAATGTAATTAGGTGTGATGTCTATCTGTCGTCTATAACCTGCTTATTCCCTTATTAAATCATGTTTGTAAACTATTTTTGTACAGCTCAAATCCAACACATGCTCTTTTGGCTTCTAAAAGACGCCCTTTTGGCTTGCAAAAGATGCTCTTTAAGACCCTTGCTAACGCCCTTTTGAAGTCCAACTAAGCACCTTTTACTTTATACTTGGTAACTAATTGATACTCTGTTGATTGTAAACCTGCTTCATGTGTGTATTTTTGTCGTTAGTTATAGGTATTTTCTTTGAAATTATGTAATGATTTTTCAAACCATTGTCTACAGTTTTCGAAGTCTTAAAACGAAAAGATTTTCAATGAAAGAGGATGAAAATAGGATAGATAGTTGACTGTCTCAGCCATATTTTTGTTTAATGAGTAACTTTGGCTCTTACGTTAAAGCACTACGAAAAGCGTCCACACATTTAACGGAAGAACCTTTAATAATAGGAGGTTTGGATTTTCGTAATAGGTGATATGGTCTTTTATAATAGGTGATATGCATTCTTATAATAGTTGATTTGGGCGTTTCAGGAAAGGTGATAATTGTGTTTAATAAAGTATCACATTAGTGGTCTCGATGGTATATCGGTTCTGTCAGTTCTCCACGCCATGCGGAGTTCGGTTTTCATTTAGGTGCACGATAACTCTGTTATCAGATGTTTTTTAATGCAGAAAAGAGCAAAAGAGATGAAAAAACACGGTTGTTTCTGATACAACAAACCAACCAAAGCACTCTTTTAACAATTTTTATAGGTGTTATTGTAGACCGTACGTTTAATTTGATTTAACTTTGCGACTATAAAACCTAAAATAAGTTTTAATCTAAATATACTTAAAAGCCTATGTACCTAAGGAAGAAAAGGACTACAAGCTTAATGATGATGGCTTTGTTCAGTTCAAGTTTACTGCATGCCAACATTACGTATAAAGCTAATGCAGCTGTTGTTCAACAGCAAGCTGTATGTAAGGGAACAGTTGTCGACAGTAAAGGAGAACCAGTTGTTGGAGCCTCTGTTTTTGCCGTAAGTAATGGACACAAGAAAGGAAGTGTAACTGATCTTGATGGTAATTTCGAGATAGACGGTATCGCTTCAGGCTCTTCACTTACCATTTCTTATGTTGGTTATAAGACTCAGCAGGTGACTTGGAATGGTAAAGACCTAAAGGTAACACTTCAGGAAAGCAGTGAGATGCTTGATAACGTTGTCGTTGTTGGTTATGGTACACAGAAGAAAGTTAACCTTACAGGTGCTGTCTCTGTTGTATCTTCAAAGACTCTTGACTCTCGACCAGTAACAAGTGTAGCACAGGCATTGCAGGGTGAGGTTCCAGGATTGAATTTCAGCGTAGGTAATGCGGGTGGTTCATTGAAGAGCCGTATGGGACTTAACATTCGTGGTATAGGAACTATTGGTGAAGGTTCTAATGCTGCTCCACTCGTACTTATCGATGGTTCAGAAGGCGATCTTTACTCTATTTCTCCAAATGACATCGAGAGTATCTCTGTATTGAAGGATGCTTCTTCAAGTGCTATCTATGGTTCACGTGCTGCGTTTGGTGTTATTCTCGTTACAACCAAGAGTGGTAAGGAAGGTCGTACGAACGTTTCTTATAATGGTAACGTACGTTTCTCTACAGCAACTCAGATTCCAGAGATGCCTAACTCATACGATTTCGCACGCTATTGGAATGATGCTGCAGCAAACAGTGGCGGTAATGCGCCATTTAGTCAGGATATGCTTAACAAGATTAAGAACCATATCAACGGTACACCAGCGCCAGGTGAAGAGGTAACTACGACTTGGCAGGGTACTGCTGCTAATGAGCCATGGAGTATGTATAATGGTTCTTGGGATAATACTAACTGGTTTAAGGAGATGTATAAGTCTGCTGTTCCTTCAACAGAGCATAATATCTCTGTAAGTGGAGGCGGTAATAAGGTGAACTACTATATCAGTGGAGCTATCTTAAGTCAGCGTGGATTGATTCGTCATGGTAAGGATAAGCTGAAGAGATATAACTTCTCTTCTAAGGTTACAGCAAACCTTACTGATTGGGCAACAGTTACCTATAACACAAAGTGGATTCGTGAAGACTATAGCAGACCATCTTATATGACCGGACTCTTCTTCCATAACATCGCACGTCGCTGGCCTACCAACCCTGTTTACGACCCAAACGGCCACTATGTACATGGAAATGAGATCTTACAGATGGAGAATGGTGGTATTGATGCAACCCAGGAAGATAAGCTCTTCCAGCAGCTTGCTCTTGAGTTCCGACCAATTAAGGGTTGGAAGATAAGATTAGAAGGTAACTACAATACAACTAACTACCACAACCATTGGGACGTGTTGCCTATTTACTACTATGATCCAGATCAGCATCCAGTAGCTGCAGCGTGGAGCGGAGACTATTTAGCAGGAAAGTCTTATGTCGGTGAGGCTATGTCTAAGAATAATTACTACAATGGACGTTTCTTCACTGAGTATAACATGACCCTCAATGACAAGCATGAGTTTAAGTTCCTTGCTGGTTTGGACATGGAGTCTAATATTTATACTAACCTCAGTGCTTCTCAAGCTGACCTTGTAACACCATTAGTGCCAACCCTCAACAATGCAACTAATAAAGTTGTTGGACGTGGTTTCTCTAACACACACTGGTCAACAATGGGTATGTTTGGTCGTATCAACTATGCTTATGACTCACGTTATTTGGCTGAGTTCTCTATTCGTAGAGACGGCTCTTCACGTTTCATCGGAGATAAGACATGGGGTACATTCCCATCTATTGCACTCGGTTGGAATATTGCTAACGAGCAGTTCTTCAAGCCTCTTAATAAGACAGTTAATACTCTTAAGTTGAGATTAACATACGGTTCACTTGGTAATACTAATACAGACCAGCTCTATCCTTGGTTCCTCAGACAGCCTATCAACTCAAACTCTTCAGCATGGCTTGTTAATGGTGAACGCGTTAATACATCAGGCGTTCCTGGTCTTGTATCACCTTTCCTTACATGGGAGAGAGTACAGTCATGGAACATTGGTCTTGATTTCGGATTGTTCAATAACAAACTTCAAGGAACATTCGATTACTTCGTTCGTACAACAAAGAACATGGTTGGTCCTGCACCAGTTAAGCCATCTATTCTCGGAGCGACACAGCCAAAAGAGAATAATAGTGATATGAGATCAAATGGTTGGGATTTGGAAGTAAGATGGAGAGACAGAGTAGGACAAGTAAACTATGGTATCAAGCTCGTTCTCTCTGATGATTACCAGACTATTACGAACTTCTATAATCCAAACAGACTGCTTTCTCAGTGGTGTGCAGGTAAGCGTATGGGCGATATCTATGGCTATAAAGTAGAAGGTATAGCACAGACTGATCAGCAGATGAACGAATGGTTGGCTAATAATAAGCCTTCATGGGGTTCTGACTGGGCTGCAGGTGATGTAATGTACAAAGACCTCAATGGTGATAAGAAGGTGAACTCTGGTAAGAGCACATACGATGATATGGGTGACTTGACCAAGATTGGTAACTCTTTGCCACGCTATCGTTTCGGTATCACTTTGGATGCTAACTGGAAAGGATTTGACTTCCTCATCTTCATGCAGGGTGTTGGTAAGCGTGATTTCTGGGATGCTTCTCCTTATAGTGTTGGTGCTAATACTGGTTTGTGGCAGAGTGCAGCATTCAAGGATCACCTTGACTACTGGCGTCCAGCTACCGATACCAACTTCGGTCCTAATCCAAATGCTTTCTATCCAAGACCTCTCTTCGGTGCAGGTTCAAAGAACTTCCAGACAAGCGACAGATATTTACAGAACGCAGCATACATGAGAATCAAGAATATTCAGATTGGTTATACGCTGCCAATGTCTATCGCAAGCAAGATAGGAGCTAATAGAATACGTTTCTATTTCTCTGCTGAGAACCTCGCAACATTCACTAAGATGAATAAGATTTTCGACCCTGAAGCAACAGGAGGAGACTGGGGACCTGGAAAAATTTACCCTCTTCAGAGAACTGTTTCATTCGGTTTGAATCTTAACTTCTAAATATACGGAATTATGAAAAAGATTATTTCAGATATACTAAAAGGTGGTCTACCATTGCTGTGCCTTGGCATGACTGTTACTTCATGTGATGATTTCCTTGATAGAAAACCTCTTGATCAGGTTTCACCAAGCGAATACTTCAAAACTGCAGATCAACTTGGTACATTCACCATTAACTACTATACAAGAATCTTCCCTAATAACAGTGGCTGGTTTGGAGGTGTTGCAACATTTGATAATGGTACTGATAACCAGGCTGCAAGAAGTGGAAACTCAGGAATGTACCTACAGGACCAGTGGAAAGTCCCAACATCAGGAGGTCTTGATGTGTATGCTATCAGAGATGTAGATAAATTCATTAATGAAAGTGAAGCAAAGATTGCCAAAGAAGAAGTAACTGGCACGCCAGAACTTATCAATCAATACATGGGTGAAGCTTACTTCATCAGAGCTATGCTCTACTTTGATAAGCTGAAGACTTACGGTGACTTCCCTATCATGCTTAATGAGTTAAACATTGATAAAGACCTCGTAGAAGCAAGTAAGCGTCAGCCTCGTAACCTTGTTGCACGTCAGATTCTTTCTGATATGGATAAGGCTATTGATAAGTTGCAGGTGAACTTTGCCAATAAGGTACGTATCAATAAGTATGCTGCTCTGGCTATGAAATCAAGAATGGCACTCTATGAAGCAACCTTCGAGAAGTATCACAGAGGAACAGGTCGTGTACCAGGTGATGCTAACTGGCCAGGTAAGAACAAGGAGTGGAACAAGAACTTCTCTATTAATCAGGATGATGAAGTTAATTTCTTCCTTGATCAAGCGATTGATGCAGCTAAGAAGGTGTGTGATGCTGTACCATTGTCAACTCAGAATAACCACGTAATGAATCCTGGTACTGTTGGTAATTTCAATGGTTGGAATCCATACTATGATATGTTTGCAAGTCCAAACTTGACGAAGTATCCAGAAGTTCTATTGTGGAGAGAATTCAATACTGATATCAACGTAGCTCACCTCACGTCAAACAAACTGCGTGGTGGCTTGTCTTCAGGTTGGACTCGTGGTCTCGTAGAGTCATTCCTTATGAAGAATGGTTTGCCTATCTATGCTTCTGGTTCAGGCTATCATGGTGATACTACAGTAGACTTAGCTAAGACTGACCGTGATGAGCGTCTGCAGCTTTTCGTGTTCGGTGAGTCTAATGACCTTGATATTGATCAGAAGAGTATTGACTTAATTAATAAGCAAAGAGTTAAAGAAGGTAAACCTACCATTACTAAACTTTTATTCGATGCGGCAACTCTTTTTGCAACAGACCAGGCAAGTAGAGACGTAACTGGCTATCGTCAGCGTAAGTTCTACAACTATGATCCTGCAATGCAATTGGGTCAGACCTTCTCAGATGTTGATGGTCAGATTATTATTCGTGTTGAAGAAGCTATGCTCAACTACATTGAAGCTTCTTATCTCCGTACTGGGTCATTGGATGCAACAGCTACTGGTTATTGGACAGCATTGCGTGCACGCGCTGGTATCACAGCTCCAATTTCAACAACTATCGCTGCAACTGATATGACTAAGGAGGCTGATGTAAATCGTCCATCATACGACTGGGCAGCATTCTCAGCTGGTCATCCAGTAGATGCAACACTCTATTCTATCCGTCGTGAGCGTCGTAGCGAGTTTGCTGGTGAGGGTCTTCGTGAAGATGACTTGATTCGTTGGGCAGCTTTGGATCAGGTGAAGAACTATCAGATCGAAGGTGTTAACTTCTGGGATCAGATATATCAGAGTCCTTCTTTCGTTGATAAGAATGGTGTGAGTCTGATTATTGCTGATGGTGGTGCTAATGCTACAATGTCTGCTAAGACACTTTCAAAGTATGTTCGTCCTTACCAGATTCAGACGACCAACAATATCCTCTACAACGGTTACACCTTCTATCAGGCACACTACTTGTCTCCATTCTCTTATCAGGAGATGCAGCTCTGTTCACCTGATCGTAATGCAGAGAACTCAAACTTGTACCAGAATATCTACTGGCCAGTTGAGGCAAATGGTGAAGCTATAAAGTAGGCTTTAACTGAATAAGACAGAATTAAATAAGGAGAGAGAGCATGTCAAGCGATTGATATGCTCTCTTTCTTTGTACGCTTACTTGTTGTCTGTGTAATAGAAGTTGCTTTAAGGGACGTAATTTTTATACTATGTCATTAGGTAGAGATGTGTTTCGATGGCCTTAGTACATAATGCTGGTAGAATTATTTACGTGAAAAGAAATATTTATTGGCATGAAAAGAAATATTTATTGGCATGAAGAAAAATATTTTTTTTCATGAAAATAATTTGAGGAAGCTTTATTTTATAGACATGTAACCATGTTTTGTCTGCCAAAGAAGGCTGTTGTTTTTAGTTGTATCCCTTGTATATTAGAGTACAAAAGTTTATCTTTGCAAGATATAATTCTTACTGTTTAGGAGGCAGTTGATGACTGTAATAATAAATTAAGTATGTTCGCTTTTATCATCATTATACTACTTTGTGTTCTTGCTCTTGGTGTTTCACTGTTTGTTGGTCATTGGAATAAGAGCAAGAAGAGTGGGGCTGAGTTCAGTGTTGTTGCTTTTTATAATAAGGATTGGCGGTCTTTATTCTGGATATTCCTCCGTGTGTTGTCTTTTGCTTTGGTTACAGTTTTTTTATTCTTAATGGTAATTGCCACTTTTGGTGAGGATGATGCAGGCGAGTGTTTCTTTTGGATTATCATGTTTATTGTCGGCAGCTGGTTTATTTCAATACCTATTCTTGTTATTTATATCTGCTCAGCAGTGCAAGCCATTCGGCACCGTGATTATATGAATAACGTCTTTCTTGGCCTTTATTGTTTCAATGCTCTTCAGTTACTTTGCGTTGTGATATTGAGTAGTCAGCTATAAGTGGTTTGTATGAATAATTGTTATTTCATCTTTTTTTCCTTTGCAAGTATCAATAGAAACTCTTATCTTTGTAGTCAATCTATAGTCTTTCAGAAAGACAACCATTTTTTTAAGACCTATATTAATAACCTATAATCTTTGACTCCCATGTGGAGAAATGATTTATAATGAGTAGAAACTTACATGATAAAGAATAAAAAGCTTCGGATAGCCATAGCTTCTGTTATTATGGCTTTGATTTACCCACTTATTTTTATGTTCTTGTTTGCAATGGAGGCAGCTTCTGGAGACAGCACTGATGCGGCTGGTCGGGGGTATGTAGTTTTGGGTATATACATAGAAGGCTTCATGGTTTCCGTAGTATACTTTATAATCAGTATAATCTTCTCATGTATTTTCCTACGAACTCTACTTCCTCCCTTCATTGCTTTATTACTTTTATTATTGGGATATGGGATATCTCTTATACCTGATTACATTGATACTCTTCCAAGTGAGTACACTGAGTATTATGAAGATGGTAAGGTGAAACAAGTTGGAAAAAAGGAACATAGTTATAATACATGGGTTGGTTGGGTGAAGTCCTATAGGCGAGATGGCACCATTTGGAAGGAAGAGAAATTCCCTTCTATCAAGTCAGATAACCGCTTAATCTATGCTAAGTATTATTATGAGGATGGTACTTTAAAGTCGGAGGGGTACACAACTTTTGATAACTTAGCGCATCGAGAAGGTGAATGGAAGTTCTATAAGCCTGATGGAACACTTGATGATATTCGCAATTATGACGAGAATGCTGTAAGATTAAATTCTTCAGAGAAGTATCAACTATATACAGATGGGGAAAAGATATACAGAGTCGGTTCTGGAAAACTATTTACAGGTACACTCAGTAATACGCCTGTTGTCTACTTAAAAAACTATTTCAACGAATTTCCAGAAGCCTTTTTCCCAAGAGAAAATGAAGACGACGAGGAAGAGATATTCCCCGACTTATATACTTGTAGGGTAAAGAATGGATTAAAGCAAGATAAGGTCGTTATTCGTTATGCTACTCATGGACATCCTATTGCCTATCAGACTGTTATCTATGACGGTGGTAACTCATGGGCTCCTGCCAATGTTTATTATCCAAATGGACAGATACAAGATAAAGTAACAATACTTGATGATAGTACAAGGCGTTATGATTGCTATTATCAAGATTCAATAAAGCGCCGTCCGCATGGTGTTCTTCGTTTTAAAGTAAAGTACAGGAATGACGATGCTATTGATACGGCTTATTGGTATAATAGTCATGGGAAGCTACGTGCATGGGCTGTTTTCAAGGATGGGGATATCGTTAAACACTGGCCAGAAGAAACGTATTAAGATTATGAAGAAGAATATAATAAAGGTATGCCTGATAGTGCAGGTGATTTGTGTACTACTTTTCTTGATAGATGTCATTTGTTTAGGAAAAGACACCTTCTGCTATTTTATACAACAGGTGGAGATTGTTGGGGCCGTTCTCACTTGTTGGGTATGGGTTTATTACCTTGCTAAACTTATCTCCTTTTGCACTAATGACTCAAAAGTTGGTAGGTTTCTTCTATGGTCAATATCCGTTATTGTTTTCTTTATCTTCCTAATACCCTCCATGAACTTTATCCTCTCTAATATAGCTCTGGGTTGTGAGTATCGTGATAGTCGTCATGAGATACTTATAAAGGTCCATGATCCCATCTTTTTCTTAAGTTATAATCCGCAGTTTGTGTTCTATAAGAAAGGAATGATTATTAATCATTATATGGGAGAGGACATTGGTTATAACCTTCCAGGCGACCAAAATAAGCGATGGAAGTTCTATGATGACCTCGGAGTGGCTGTGCTTACGGCAGACAAAGACTTAAATGAAGGTTTAGGACTACTGTCTGACAACAAGTTCTATTATATTGATGAAGCCAAGGCCATGACCCACAAGAAGGAGATAAGCCAGTTAGCACAGCAACTCTTCTGTGAGAACGATAAGTATATAGTCTTTGCTGATGGGTATTACCTAAAGAATGGTTTTGATACTCGTTCTATCTATGATACAAAGTCACGCTTGTTGCGTCAACTCTTTTTTAGTGATAGCGTGGGCATAGAAGTACCAGATACACGATATAAGCATTTCTCAAAAGTTGATAATGATAGTATTATAGCTTGTATAAGATCAATTCCTTTATCTGTATTACCCGTCAATGTGGGAAAAGATGATACTTTAGGTATGAGTATTAATGAGCGAATTGTTACAGATCAGAATGCAAAGTCCAATCCAGCTGTGAAGAGGAAATTAATGTGGCTGTTCTATAAACTAAACTAAGAAGCCGTCTTTATGTTTGCTCTAGTCTAAAGTGAACAATTCAGTAAAACTAATTTTGCTGTCATTACTGTCATGCTTTTTGAAGATGCAATACTTTGTTATACAGATAGTTGCTGCCAAATGTTAAAATGACAGCAACTTGATAATAACATTATTCTTATAATAGTGTGTGATAAAAGACTTCTGTTTTTAGTAGTTTTTAATGCCTTTATTAGTGAACATTTTTGTAGTTGGCAACCTTATAGGTAAAGAATTAAATAAGTAAGGTTGTCAGATACGTATAAAAGACTCATGGTACTGATAAATATATCAATAGTCTATTATGATGGTATTTACGATTAATATTCTACTATTCCTACTTGTCCTTGGTGTTTGGCTATGGATGGATAACAGGAAGAAAAGTAAGCAAAAGGATGTAG
>ENA-OWND01000689-OWND01000689.1-metagenome-genome-assembly--contig:-NODE-689-length-22876-cov-5.425967_pt1 | contig 22876 bp, 15 predicted proteins | sample MGYA00245342_ERZ651119 | MGnify/ENA primary metagenome ERZ651119 (study PRJEB26857, sample SAMEA4031756) | metagenome | biome: human; feature: oral; material: saliva | place: Philippines | collected 2014... | reverse complement strand
CGCGCGGATGGCATCGGCCGCCGCCTGCATTTCTTCGGCAGGCAGTTGGAGCTTCGGTTTGCGGAAGTCCATGTCGCCCTCATTGTTGAGGGGGATGAGGTGAATGTGGGCGTGCGGCACTTCGAGTCCGAGCACGGCCATGCCGACTTTGCGACAGGGGAAAGCTTCGCCGATGGCCAGCGCCACGCGTTTGGCAAAACGGTGGTAGGCGGCGAGCGTTTCGTCGTCGAGATCGAAAATGTAGTCCACTTCCCGACGGGGAATCACGAGGGTGTGCCCCTTCGCCACAGGGTTGATGTCGAGAAAGGCGTAGAAGTCTTCGTTTTCCGCACATTTGTAGGAGGGAATTTCTCCGGCGGCAATTTTGCTGAAAATGGTCATGGTGAGAGCGTCTTTGCGTGAAAGGGGGCGCGCCGAAGCAGGGCGCACCTCGATTTCGCAAATGTAGTAAAAAAACGGCGAAATGCGGGCGGCGACACTTCTTTTTTTGTGCCGAGGTTTTCCTTTCCCGTGCAAAGGAAATCGTGCCACACCGTCCCCGCCCGACAGTTCGGGACGGAAAGCACGACGCGCCCCACGCACCCGAAGAAGCGGGGAACAACTGCTCGAAACACGGGGGGCGTTGATGGAAAACGCCCGCTTATTCGGGTGAACCCTCCTCGCGCACACACGTACACGCGCGCATCAGTCACTTTTATTTTTTAGCCTTCACCCTTCACCGCAGCGCACAATGGGTTGATTTTAATGGCAAAAGGGATGAAGGATCTGTCTCTTTTCTGGCTTCACCGCGAGTGAAGGTATTGGTGCCCGTGGGTGAAGATGTTTTGCCAAAGCCTTCACACTTATCGCGCTGTGGAATAGATAGTTGCGAGGGGTGGGTGAAGGGGTGAAGGCAAAAAACGAAAACTGCCTGATGCGCGCGCACGCGCGAGGGAATAAGGAGCGCACGCAATCGCGGGCCGGTGGCCCGACCACCCGACTGCGTGAGGAAGAAGAGCCGGATGGGCCGGCCGATGCTGCGCTTTGGTATAGATTTGGGAAGAGATTTGTCGTTTGTCTTGTGTGACGTGTTGTTTTGGGGCAAATGTCAGTTCTGTCTATCTTGTTCAGGGCAAATTGCTCATAAAAGCAAATAAATGCTCCGCACGATGATTTTTTTACCCATTCGTTTGGTTGCTCAGTGTGTTTGCTCTACATTTGCCCTACAAATCAGTCGCCCTCAGCGGCACAACAATCACCGATTATGAAACGAATCTACTCTCTTTTCTGGGCACTGCCCGTCTTGCTCGTAGCGGCGCTGTCTCTCGCTTCGTGTGTGTACGATCCGTACTACGACGGCGACGGCTACGACCCCTATAATCCGTATTATCCCTACAATCCCGGTACCGGCGACCAAGGTCGCGCACAAACCATCAGCGGCGAATGGCAAGGCGATTTCGGCATGTTCTATCAAGTGGTGAATCCCATCACGGGACAAAAGGTGCAATTCGATTCGCGCAACTCGTATGTGCTTTTCCAGCCGAACTATTACGGAGCGCGCTCGGGTTGGGGCAAACAGATCGACTTCTACAACTATGGTCCGCTCTCGCGCCGCTACCACCGCTTCTACTGGGAAATCCGCAACGGCGAAATCTATCTCACGTATCCCTCTGACCACGGTTTGGACGTGCGGATCTACGATTACTATCTGAGCAACAGCCGTTTCACCGGTCGTGCCGGCGATTCGGGCTTCCGCTTCAATCTGGGCAGCCTGAGCTTCAGCGACTGGAGCACGTACACGGGCGACTACTACGATTGGGACAATGCGGGCTGGAGCTGGAACGCCTATCGAGGCACCTCGGCCGATGACACCTCCACGGTGCAAACTCCGCTTGTCGTGACCTCCGGTCGTCGCGCTCAACCCTAAATTGTTGATATTCTTTCATCATAACGCCCACTCCCGTCGTGTTCCTACACGGCGGGAGTGTTGTGTTGGGGCGGTACACGACGCGAGTTGCTCCTGCACTTCGGATCTGAACGTGCAAGCCATCTTCGATGTTTTCTCCGGTAAAAAGATGGCGAGCATACAAAAGAAAATCAACAGTAGTCCCGAACAAAAACTAAAGTTTGAAACACCCCAAGCAGAGTTCTACAAAAGGATTGTCTATTTTTGCACTTGCCGTTTGACTCTACACTCTACTATTAAATATTGTACGAATGGCAGAAGAGATATTTACAGGGTTTGATTTGTCACGTAAACAGGGATTACAAGATGTCGCAAAAGCATTGGACGTTCACTCATATTATCCGTTACATTGAGGAATATGAACGAAATCCTTTACTCATAGAAAGGATGAAGTGGGAATTTATTCTCGAAGGAGAATACATAGTTGAGTTCGTGAAGCTATGTAAACATCTCGTCCTGGAACGAACGATAGACCCCAAGAAACATCAAGCCGCAGCGATTTGTTTGAGGTATTCTTCGCAATTGCTACTAAAAAAAAGGAGAGCCATAAGAAGGCTTGGTGTAGAAAAAGAATACGTATCTGCAATCTTAAGACAGTATGGCATACATTACAGAGAGTATGGGGACAATGAGCATCGAGTCTTTTTTCTGGATAGAGGTATAAATCTATATTTCAGCAAGCACGATCAATCCTCTATTTATATCATACAAAGGATTGAATTTTCCAATGAAGAATATAGGTCTTTTATCCTCAAGGTTCTTCCGGTAAAAAAAAAGCGAATGGTAGCTACTCCCGAGAATACTCATTGTATCATTGGCGCGCGAGAGCAAGGTGCCGCAACGGATAAAAAGGCCGGCGCGATCATGGTTACAGAACCGGTATTCCGGTAAGGTACGACTGTCCAGGGCATTGATAACAAAGAGACTTACCTGTGGTTTTAGGGATGAAAGATACTTTGGGCTACGGTTATTATGCCCTGAATGATTGCCACATCACTCCCATGTCAGATGCCCCCATAGAATAGTCTATTTTTGCACTTCCCTATTGACTCGACATTCCGCACGTGTGCACATCGCGTGCGTACTTTTGCGTGGAGTAGGGTGGTGTGAGCAGATATTTTCGGCTAACTTTGCAACACCAAGTCCCGATGCGGCTGCGGCGCGTGTGTGTGCCGGTGGTCGTGGACGTTTCTCCTCAACAACTGATTGCGAAAAAAATACTCCCGTATGCCCATCTTTCATCTCAACTCCTTGTCCGATCCCGGCGTAGAGGTTTACAGTGCCTTGACTGAAGCGCAGTTGCGCAGCAAAGTCGACCCCTCCCGTGGGGTGTTCATTGCCGAAAGTCCGAAGGTGATCCATGTGGCGCTCGATGCGGGCTACGAGCCCCTCTCGCTGCTCTGCGAGGAGCGACATCTGACGGGCGATGCGGCCGATGTGTTGAGCCGCTGCGGCGACATTCCCGTCTATACCGGCGCACGCGAACTCTTGGCGCAGCTCACCGGCTACACCCTCACGCGCGGTGTGCTGTGTGCCATGCGCCGTCGGCCGGAAACCACGGTAGAAGAAGTGGTGCGCGATGCGGCGCGCGTGTGCGTGATCGACGGGGTGACCGATGCCACCAACATTGGCGCGATATTCCGCTCGGCTGCCGCCTTGGGCATCGATGCCGTGGTGCTGTCGCGCACGGCCTGCGACCCGCTCAATCGGCGTGCGGTGCGCGTGTCGATGGGCAGCGTGTTTCTCGTGCCTTGGGCTTGGGCGTTCGATCCGGTGGCGGAGTTGCAAGCGTTGGGCTTCCGCACGGCGGCCATGGCGCTGACCGATCGGTCGATTTCGCTCGACGATCCGGTGCTGAAGGCCGAACCGCGCTTGGCGCTCGTGATGGGTACGGAGGGCGACGGTCTGGCCGACACGGTGATAGCAAGCACCGACTACACGGTGCGCATCCCCATGTATCACAATGTGGACTCGCTCAATGTGGCTGCGGCTTCGGCAGTGGCCTTTTGGGAGTTGCGGAAGAAGTGAGCGGTGAGAGCCTTCATGTCGGCGATTAGTTATGTTCTACTGCTTGCGTAAGCTTTTGTTACGCTTGTTGCCACCACTCGATAGCCGCGATGGATTGACGACACCGAACCATTAGGATTCAGAAAAACCCAAGCCCTGCCACCGTCCGTAAGGACGATGCGCAGGGCTTGGGTTCGTAATGGGGGTAGGTCGGGAGTTACATCGATAATTTTATGTCAACTTCCTCCACGGGGCTGGGAACTGCAGATTAGCAGAACAATAGATACCTTTGATGCAGCGCAGGCGGTCGGTTACATTGTAACGGTCGATTTCACTTGTTGACCGGCGGATGTGGCCTTCGTTTCAGCCTTGAAGGTACCGGGAATGTTCATTCCAGTTTTGCGGTTGTATTGGCAGCTACCTTCTACGGTGATGTGTATTGTGCCCTGCGGATTGTTTTTGAGGGTCATTTTTCCCTTGAAGCTCACGGTGAGCGCGTCATTGGTAACTTCCTCGAGTGTGTACGTCGCATCGCAATCTGCTTTGTCGCCGTGTGTCTTGCCTGTCCACGAATCGCCTTGTCCGATGGGGTATTCGGGGAAGTATTTCAAGTTGTTGCTGAGGTCAGTGGAACCTCCCATTTGACTTTGGAACATCGCTGTGTATTCTTCGGGCAGTCCTTCGTAGGTGGTTTTTCCGACGGTGTTGCCTCGCTCATTGACTTGTGTGATGATGTGCAGCGTGGAAAACAACTTTTTGAATTGCTGCATGGATTGTTCCATTGAGCGATCAGCCTCCTCGTTGCCGGTAGATGCCGACATATCAAGAACTTGTGTGGAGATCGTGGTGACGCCATTTTCGCGTGCGGTGGGCGTCATCTGCATTTTCATTCCCATCTGTATGGAAACATCCTTCCCTCCGGCGTTCATTTCGGTTGTGGAGGTGAAATTGTACACGACGGGTTTGTTGAGTTCGGGAGCGAAGCGGTAAGTGATCTTTTCGCCGTTTTTCTTTCCGCAAGCTACGGCCGTCAGGAGACAGAGGGAGAAAAGTAGGAAGTGGAGTAACCTTTTCATGGTAGTGTTTTTTGAATTGAGTAAGACTCGATTTGTGATGTTACAGCGGATTATGTTATCTCATGTGTGCAAATATATGGCTTTCTTCTTAATAAATCGATGGTTGATGGAGAAAAAAATAATTTGCGCCGAAGGTGTTTCTCTTTTCTCTATCCAAAACGAGGATGAGGCTGTGCTTTCGAGAACGGCTGTGCAGTAACGGATTGAGGCGAGCGGACAGACAAAAACAATCCCGCAGGCGATGCGGAATCGCCTGCGGGATTTTCGGTGGTTTGTTGCGTGCCTCGTTTCCGTTCGGTGGGGTAGGGAACGGCGAAGCAGTGGGATCAGACGGTGATGTTGAGAATCTCGAGCTGGATGACGCCGCGGGGTGTTTGTGCGTCGACGATGTCACCCACCTTGTGGCCGAGGAGGGCTTGGGCAATGGGGGTGGTGCTCGAAATTTTGCCGGCGCGGAGATCGGCTTCGCTTTCCGAGACGATGGTGTATTTCATCTTGGCACCGACCTTCACGTTCTTCATCTCAACGGTGGAGAGGATCTGGACGATGTCGGTGCGGAGCTTGGAGGTGTCGATGATCTTGGCCGCCGCAATGGTGGCTTTGAGTTCGTTGATTTTGGTTTCGAGGTGGGCCTGCGCTTCTTTTGCCGCGTCATATTCGGCGTTTTCGGAGAGGTCGCCTTTGTCGCGGGCTTCAGCGATGGCTGCCGATGCAGCCGGGCGGTCGATTTGCTCCATACGGCGGAGCTGGGCGACGAGGCTGTCGTAGCCCTCTTGGGTCATGTATGCCATGTTGGTCTATTCGGGTTAGCGTGCTTGAAAAATGTGAGGTGGGTGCCGTGATCAGTTGAGGTTGGCATCCTGTTGCGGGGCGTTGTCGGCGTTGCCATTTTCGGCATTGCCGTTGTTGCGCTCGTTTTTGCGTCGGCGGGCACCTCCGCGGCGTCGGCGGTTGTTGCGTCGTGCCGCGGGTTGCGCGTCCGACGATTCTTCTTCCGGGGAATCGGTGCGTTCTGCCTCGTCGGCAAGATCGTTTTGCGCTCGTTCCACGTCGCGGCGGTGGGCTTCTTCGCGCAAACGGCGTTCAGCCTTTTCGGCGCGACGACTTTGTTCGGCCGGCGGCGGTGTGGTGTTGGTGTAGCCGGCGGCGTTTTGTGCCTTGTTCTGACGGCGCGCACGTTTTTTCTGTTGTTCAGTTCGCGGTGCGGGCACCTCTTCGGGCGCCTCGTTTGTGGAACGGGCAGGTGCTCCGCTTTCTTCGGCAGAACGATCGGTGGCTGAGGCTACACGCTGATCAGCTTCCTGCGCAGTGGGCTGTTCCACCGGCAAAACTGAGCTTTCGTCGGGCGAAGCATCACGTTTCTCTTGTGTGAAGAGCGTATCGAGTTCGTCGGTGGACTCGGCAACGGGGGCTGCCGGCTCGTCAGTGGAGGAGATGGCCTCCTTCGGCTGTTCCGACTTCAGCTTATCGGCAGTGGCAGCGGGCAATTGCATGGGAGCAAACACTGCCGTGGGTTCTTCCGGCTGAACAGTCGGTGTTGCTTCCTGGCCTTGCGCCTCAATGCGATCCGATTGCGGCAGAATGTTGGGCGTGTCGGGAAGTGCCTGTGTAGGTTCCGGTTTAGGCAGCGGTTCGTCGTGGCGTACCGTTGGCGTTTCGCTTTGTGCCGCCGTTTCGCTTTGCGAAGCCGTCGTTGGCGCTGCCACTTCGTTCGCTAAGGTCTCGTTGGCTTGAACTGCTGATTCGTTGCGCGGCGCATCGGCATTTGCTACGGCCGCCGGTTCGGCGTCAGCACGTTGCTCTTTGCGTTGAGAGCGATCGTGGGGCTGTTCCTTTTGGGACGCAGTCGTTGCACTTTCGCCGGGCGTACCTACCTCGGGAACTGCGGTGTTGTTTTCAGCAGCCGGAGTCTCCTTTGGTTCCTGCGTGGGGGCGTTCTTTTTCGATCTGTGGCGTTCGTCTGTCTTCGGTGTGGACACATCGGCTGCAGCCTCATTTTTGCTTTCGCTGTTTGCCGTCTCGCGCTCTGAGGTGCGGCGTCGTTGCTCGCGTTCCTTGCGTGTTTCAGCACCTTTGTTTTTGCGGTCTTTGCGCTCGGCGTTGCCTTTTGCTCCGTCTTCGTTTTGCTTTTCACCGCGCGCTTTGGTGTTTTTGCGCTCGGTGTTTTTGTCTTCTCGATTTTCTTTTTGACGGTCGGCTCGTTTGTCGTTGCGCTGCTCTCCGCTTTTCTCTTTGCGACTGCGTTCGTTGCGCGCATTGTCTTTGCGTGCGGTGTTACCCTCGCTTTGTTCCTTGGCGATTTCCGCTTCGATCTCGTCTATCTTGGGCACGGTGAAGAACTCTTCGGCGCCCATGGCCGTGCGCTTTTCTTTGGCGCGGAAGACACTGTCGAGGAACTGCGGTTCGCGGCGCAGTTTGGTGAGTGCGTCCTTGGCTGCGGTTTGGTGACTCTCTTTTTTCGAGTAGCCTTTACCTTCTCCGGCGTAGAGTCCTTCGATGACGACGGTGGTGAGGAACGAGGGGCCGTTTGCATTGTCGGTGTCGGTGGCGCTGTCCTTGAATTCGAGTCGGATGCGGTTTTTTTGGCTCCACTCCAAAAGCTTGCTCTTGAAGTTGACTTCTTTGCTTGCCACGGATTCGAGGTCGAGGACGGCACCGATGATGCGTTGCTCGACGAAGCGGAAGGCGTAGCGGAATCCTCGGTCGAGATAGATGGCGCCCATGAGGGCTTCGAAGGAGTTTCCGCCGAGGTAGGAGTTGTGGGTGCGGCTGTGGGTCTGGCTCTGGATGAGGCGATCGATGTGGAGCTCTTTGGCCAGTTTGCCGAGTGATTCGCGCGATACGATTTTCGAACGCGTATTGGTGAGGAAGCCTTCGCGCTTGTTGGGGAAATGGCGATAGACGATGTGGCTGACGACGGTTTCGAGGACGGCGTCTCCGAGAAACTCGAGTCGCTCATTGTTGAGCGGCTTGTTGCCGAGTTTTTTCGATCGATACTCTTGCGACTTGTGGGCGAATGCCGTGCGATAGAGATCGATGTTGTGTGGGCAGAAGCCCATGATGTCGTAGAGGGCTGAGCGAAACTCCCGATCTTTAGAGAAAAAGAGTTTGGCTCGGTCGAATAGATTTTTCATAATGGGGTGGGGAGGACGAGAGAACGCAGCGCATGGGGGACGAGAGCGAAAAAATAGTTTTGTACGCTTGGTCATTACGTGTGTAACAACCAAGCGTACAATCCGTATTTTTCAATCCCACAGTGGGGAAGGCGTTCTGTTCAGTCTTCTCAGGCTTGATACTTCTTGACGATGCAGCAGGCATTGTGTCCGCCGAATCCGAAGGTGTTGGAAAGCGCTGCACGCACGGTGCGTTGCTGAGCCTTGTTGAAGGTGAAGTTCATGTTGTAGTCGATGTTTTCGTCGCGATCTTCCTCATCGTGATTGATGGTGGGCGGTACGATGTCGTTTTGTACGGCCAGGCAGCAAACGATGGCTTCTACAGCACCGGCGGCACCGAGCAAGTGACCGGTCATCGACTTGGTGGAGGAGATGTTGAGTTGGTAAGCGTGGTCGCCGAAAACCTGCGTGATGGCTTTGGCTTCGGAGACGTCGCCGACGGGCGTGGACGTGCCGTGCACATTGATGTAGTCAATGTCTTCGGGTTGCAGTCCGGCGTCTTCGAGGGCGCGCTGCATCACGAGTTTGGCACCGAGTCCTTCGGGGTGGGAAGCCGTGAGATGGTGGGCATCTGCGCTCATACCTGCGCCGGCAATTTCGCAATAGATCTTTGCGCCGCGTGCCTTGGCGTGTTCCAGTTCTTCGAGCACGAGAATACCTGCGCCTTCGCCCATGACGAAACCGTCGCGGCTCTTGCTGAAGGGGCGGCTGGCGCGTTGCGGATCGTCGTTGCGGGTGGAGAGAGCGTGCATGGCGTTGAAACCGCCGAGTCCTCCGGGGGTGATGGCTGCTTCTGCACCGCCGGTGATGATGGCGCTGGCTTTGCCGAGACGAATGAGGTTGAATGCGTCGGCAATGGCGTTGGTCGACGAGGCACAAGCCGAAGTTGTAGTGTAGTTAGGACCGTGGAATCCGTACATGATGGAGATCTGTCCGGATGCGATGTCGGCGATCATCTTGGGGATGAAGAAGGGGCTGAAGCGAGGTCCCTTCTCTTCGTGAGTGAGGGCGTATTCGCTGATTTGCTCTTCGAAAGTGTGGATACCGCCGATGCCCACTCCGAGCACTACACCGATGTTGTCCTTGTCGATCGTTTCGAGGTCCATACCGCTGTCTTGTACAGCTTGCATTGCCGCCACGACTGCATATTGTTCATAGAGATCCATTTTGCGAATCTCTTTGCGGTCAATGAAATCTGCTGCCTTGAAGTCTTTGACTTCGCAGGCAAACTGCGTTTTGAACCGTGAAGCGTCGAAGCCTTGAATGGGTGCTGCGCCGCTAACGCCGTTGAGAAGGCTGTTCCACGTGGCTTCGAGGGTGTTGCCGACGGGGGTGATGGCACCGAGACCGGTGACGACTACTCTTTTGAGTTCCATAGGGGTGTGGGGATTAGTGGGAGATGAGAGGATGCTACGCTGAAATGTGCTAATGCGCCGGTGCCGCCGAATGGGTACCGTAGCGCATTAGCACATTTGCGAAGAGATGAGCGTTAGCTCACCTCGTTGAGCGCGGGCAAGATCACTTGGCGTGTTCTTCGATGTACGCGATAGCGTCACCTACGGTGGAGAGCTTTTCAGATTCCTCTTCGGGGATGGTGATGTTGAATTCCTTTTCGAGGTCCATCATGAGTTCTACCGTTTCGAGAGAGTCTGCGCCGAGGTCGTTGGTGAAGCTTGCGTCTTCACGTACGTCAGCTGCATCAACGCTGAGCTTTTCTACGATGATTGCCTTTACTTTTTCTGCAATTTCAGACATTGTTGTTCTTATTTTGATGATTAGAAATTAGTCATTTCTGAGGTTACAGCTGCAAAAGTAGTGGTATTTCTTCAAACCGGCAAAGGTTTACCCTATAAAAAGCGCGTTTTTTGCTCATTTGCGCGCATTTTGTGCAGCTGGGTGGGGAGAAATCGGAGCTCGAGACCTTGATTTTTCGTGAAAAGAGTCGCTGCTCAGTTGAATGCGCCTCTGCTTTGTTCAGTTGAATGCGCCTTTACTCTGTTGAATAGGTCTGCGCCCCGTCGAAGGTGTCTGCGCTCGGTCGATGACAGCAGACATTTACGCGATCAAGGGGAGCAGCCACGAAGACACATCCGTGCGGTGCGCAACCGGCGGCGCACGGCGCACTCATTTTCCCGTGATGATTTTGCGAATGTCGTTGAGTTTATTGAGCGCCTCGACCGGAGTGAGGTGGTTGACGTCGAGATGCAGAATTTCATCGCGCACGGCTTCGAGCACCGGATCGTCGAGTTGGAAAAACGACAGCTGGGTTCCGCTGGGAGCACCGTTCGTTGGTCCGTTTTCTCCCGTGGGAGGTAGCACTTGTCGGTTGTCTGCGTTGTTGTGTTCCAATTGGTGCAGAATCACTTCTGCCCGTTGCACAATCGCATTCGGCATCCCCGCCAGACGCGCCACATGGATACCGAAAGAGTGTTCCGAACCGCCGCGCGCCAATTTGCGGAGAAAGACGATGCGATGATCCACTTCGCGCACGGAAACATTGTAGTTTTTGATGCGCGGGAAAAGCGCTTCCATGTCATTGAGCTCGTGATAGTGAGTGGCAAAGAGCGTACGCGCATGCATCTTGGGACGTTCGTGCAAGTGTTCCACGATGCTCCACGCGATGGAAATGCCGTCGTAAGTCGAAGTGCCGCGTCCCAATTCGTCGAAAAGCACCAAGCTACGTTGCGTGATGTTGTTCATGATGTTCGCCGCCTCACTCATTTCGACCATAAAAGTACTCTCGCCCACCGAAATATTGTCCGATGCGCCCACGCGCGTGAAGATCTTGTCGACGATCCCCACCCGCGCCGAGTCGGCCGGGACGAACGAACCGATTTGCGCCATCAAAGTGATGAGTGCCGTTTGCCTCAATAGCGCACTCTTACCCGCCATGTTCGGCCCCGTGATCATCATGATCTGCTGTTCCGCCGTGTCCAGTCGCACATCATTGGGCACATATTCCTCACCCGGCGGCATGAGCGTCTCGATCACCGGGTGTCGTCCCGCCTTGATGTCCAGCACCTCGCTTTCGTCCACCACCGGTCGAACATAGTGTTGTGCCATTGCCAGCACGGCCAGCGAGTGGTACACGTCCAACTCGGCGAGCGCATGCGCATTGCGTTGCAGCGCCGCGATATGTTCGGCCGCCGACGCCACCAGTTCGCCGTAAAGTCGAGTTTCGAGCACCAGAATTTTGTCTTCTGCCCCGAGGATTTTCTCCTCATATTCCTTCAACTCCTGCGTGATGTAGCGTTCCGCGTTGACGAGCGTCTGTTTGCGTATCCATTCCGGCGGCACAAACTCCTTATAAGTATTGCGCACCTCCATATAATAACCGAACACGTTGTTGAAACCGATTTTCAGACTCTGAATGCCGGTACGTGCGATTTCGCGTTCTTGGATTTGGAGCAAATAGTCCTTTCCCGAGGTCTGTATGTTGCGCAGTTCGTCGAGTTGTGCATTCACCCCGTTGGCGATGACCTGTCCCTTGTTCACCGTGAGCGGCGGGTCGGTGCGTAATTCGCGTTCGATGCGCTGCCGCAACGGTGTGCAGGCGTCCAGTTGTTCGCCGATGTGGCGAATGCTCTCTTGCGCAGCCTGCTTGCACGCATTTTTGAGCACCACCACCGTTTCCAAAGCACAGCGCAGTTGCTGCATCTCTCGCGGGTTGATGCGTCCCGTTGCCACTTTCGAAACGATGCGTTCCAGGTCGCCCACTTTCCCGAGTTCCATTTCGCAGAGTTCTCGAAATTCCGGTTCGCGGAAGAAATGCTCCACACTGTCCAGTCGCTGTTCAATCTCCTTCACCGAGCGAAGCGGGAAAAGCACCTGCCGTCTCATCAGTCGCGCCCCCATCGGTGAGAGCGTTCGGTCGAGCACCGCGAGCAGCGACGTCCCGTCACCATGGTTGGTCGAAATGAGTTCGAGATTGCGAATCGTGAATTTGTCGAGCCGCACGAAACGCTGCTCTTCGATGCGGGTGATGCGGGTGATGTGTTCGATGTGGTGGTGTTGCGTCTGGTCGAGATACGTCAGGATCGCTCCCGCCGCCGTGATCGCCGTGTGCAGGTGGTCCACGCCGAAGCCTTTGAGATTCTTCACCTCAAAATGTTTCAACACCTTGGTGCGTGCCGAGCCTTCTGAAAAAGCCCAGTCGTCGAGTTCGAAAATGAAATAGCGTCCCGAAAACAACTGTTCGAATTTCCCTTTCTCCCCGCGTTGAATGAGCACCTCTTTCGGGGCAAAGCCCGTCAGCAATTTGTCGATGTATTCCGTGTCGCCTTCGGCCACCAGGTATTCGCCCGTCGAAATGTCGAGCAGCGAAAGTCCCACATCGGCCGCGCCGAAATGCACGGCAGCCAGAAAGTTGTTTTCCCGACTCGAGAGCACATTGTCCCCCAGCGCCACCCCCGGCGTCACCAATTCGGTGATGCCTCGTTTCACCAATTTCTTGGTCAACTTCGGATCTTCGAGCTGGTCACAGATGGCCACTCGATATCCTGCCCGGATCAGCCGCGGCAGGTAGTTGTCGAGCGCATGGTGGGGAAAACCTGCCATTTCCGTCGAGGCGTTCGCCCCCTTTTGGTTGCGTTTCGTCAGGGTGATCCCCAGCACCTGCGAGGCCGTGACGGCATCTCCGCAATACGTTTCGTAGAAGTCGCCGCAGCGAAACAGCAGAATCGCATCGGGGTTGGCCGCTTTCATGTCATGAAACTGCCGCATCATCGGAGTGAGTTCGTCTTTGGCCATAGGAGGGAAAAATAAGGGGGTGAAACAATTGTGCGCATCGGTCGGCGCCATGTGCAAAGTTACGCATTCTTGCCGAAACGCAAAACCGCCCCGTCCTGCGAGAGGACGAGGCGGAAAATCAATAGGAGAAAAGTAAGTCAGCTGTGCGCTTATTTCACAACCACCTTCTTGCCGTTCACGATGTAGAGACCGGCGGGGAGGTGTTTCGTGTCTTTCACGCGTACGCCCGAGAGGGTGTAAACAGCGTTGACTTGCTTGCCGTTGGCAACTACGCGACCCACGGTGGTGATGGTACCGTTCGTTTCGAGGTACTTGTCACCGGTTTCGGTAGTCACGGGCATCTTCGAGAAGTAACCCGAACCGGCAGCAACCGATTCACCCACTTCCGAGAGGAGCACCTTAGAGTGATCAGCGTTGAAGACACCGCTGTCCTTGTTCACCTTGGTCGTTTCGAATACCGGAACGAGACCGTTGACAGGCGTTGCGGGCGTGCTCACGGGAGCGAGCGTAGCGAGCGTCTGAGCCTTAGAGATGAGGTTGATCACCGTTTCTTGGTCACCGTCTTCGGGGATGAGCACGTAAGCCTGACCGGCTTCGAGGGTACCCGTGTGCTTCTTGAGTTGGATGCGGTTGTTGGCATCCTGACCGATTACAGTGTAGAAGTCGTTTGCACCGGGATCAGCTGCGATGGGCAGCGTGATGATCTGGGGCACACCCTTCATGATGGGCAGCGTGAAGCCGTCAGCGAGGGCCTCTTCGAGATCGTGAGCAGCTTCCTTGAAGGTGAAGGCCGAGTTGTCCTTACCGTTTGCTTCGTTCCAGAGCACGAGGTTCTTCGAACCGGGTTCAGCGTTCAGGTAGACGTACGACTTATCCTGTACGTCGGCCGTGTCAGCCACGAGGTTGAAGCAGCCGGAAGTCTTCGCATAGCGGAGATCGAGCGTGTAGGGGGTCTTGCGGAGGCTCACCACACGCGTACCCTTCTCTTCCTTCGGAGCGAGGTAGAGTCCGGTGTAAACGTTCTGATAAGTGTAACCGCCGGCCACCTTCGTCAGCTTCCAGTAAGCGCCGAGGCGAGAGCTGAAGTCAGCCACATCCTTGTAGGTGCTGCCGTCCTTCACGCGACCGTCGAGCTTGAGGTAGTTTTGCGTCGAAGCCGTGTTAGCCACTACGCTGTTTTCAGCTACGCTAGCTTCAGAAGACTTGCTGATGATGCGATAGATACCGTCAGCGGGCACGTTGAGCTTTTCAGCGAATGCCTTGTTGGCGGCGTCAACTTGAGCGAGGAGGTCGTTCACCTGAGCAACGGTGGGCTGCTTCACATCGGTGATGGCCTTGAGCTTGCCGGCAACCGCTTCGATGGCAGCCTGGTAAGTAGCCTTCGATCCGGCAGCGTAGTAACCCATGTCGGTGCCTTCTTCAGCAGCAGCTTCGAGAGCCTTGGCAGCTTCGAGTGCCTTCGTCACGCGAGAGGGATCAGGATAGTTCTTGAGGAACTTGTCGTAGGCAGCCTGGAGTGCTTCGATCGAAGCCTTCGTAGCCTGCTTGTTGTTCACTTCGTTCTTCAGCGTTGCGATAGCACCGGTGAGGGCGTCGCGGTCAGCCTGAGGAACAGCGTCGATGAGCGAGTTCTGGCCGTCGTAAGCGCCTTTGTAAACGCGGAATTCAGAGCCATAGAAGAACTTGTTGCCGTTGGCTTCGCCGTTACCTACTGTCTTGGTCACCTCCATGCGGAAGTACTTGTAGGCACCCTTGTCAGAGGGGATCACGAAGTGAGCCGTACCGGCGAAGTTCGTCTTCTTCACTTCCGTACCGTTGTTGTCCCACGTTACGGTGTAGGGATAGCTGAAGGTAGAAACCGCAAGCGAATCCCAACCTTGGTTCTTCTTCCAAGCGTCGAAGTCAACGACGTTGTTGCCGTTTTCGTCCGTTACCACATTGCCGTCCTGGTCGTGCTTGTCGGCCTTGTTGGCAGCGAGGGCAGCTTCGGTCTTGGCACCCCAGATCGTGATCTTTTCGGGTGCACCGCCGTTGGCGTTGTTGTGGTTACGCTTCACCCACTTGAGGAGGAGTTCGCTCTCGGGGTTGTCGAGCTGGAATTGGAGGTAGTGACCGCCCTTCCAAGCGTCGTCGCCACCGTGCCAGCTGGAGTGGAAGTAGGTTTCGGGGTTGCCGTCGAGGAGCACAGCGGGTTCGTGTTCAGCGCCCACGCCTTCTTCCTTGTCGGCCATGTCGCTCGAAAGCTTCGTGCCGTCAGTGATCAGACCATCTTTTGCGAGTGAGCCGCTGGTAGCATCTTCGATGCGCTTGCCCGAAGCGTCAACACCCATGTAAGCGAAGCCGTTGTTGTAAGCAGTTTGTGCCTGCTGGAGGAGCTTCTGGGCCTTCTCGTTGTTGATGTCTTGTTCGGCACTCTTCAGGAGGTCAGCCACTTCCTGGTCGGTGATGGTGCGTGCCTTGAAGGTCGAACCGTCAGCCTGCCAGTCCCAAACCACGGTACCGTTGTGGTCGCTACCGGTGTGCACACCGCCGAATTCCCAACGGTCGCCGCCGCTGTAACCCCAGTAGGTACCCTTACCGCGCCAGAGGTCGGGCGAGTAGAAGCAGAAGTAGCCGGGGTAGTTGCGGCTGGTCACGATGTTGTAGGAAGCCTCGGCTCCATCCGTCATTTCGATACGAGCGCTGGGAACGATAGTGCCGTTGGACGTGATGTTCTGAGCCGTACCCACGTAACGATTGGTAGCCAAGTTTTGGAAGAAGAAGTAACCGGGTTTCGCATCGTTCTTCGTTACCTTCCAGATGTACTTCAAGCTCTTGTAGTCGAGCGGAGCATCCTTCTTGTAGGTGATGTCGCCACCCTTGTAAGTCCAATGCAGTTGCTTGTCCTTATCGTTCACTGCACCCCCGTCGTAAAGTGCACCGTCGTCATAACCGGTACCCTGCGAGCGGTAGGAAGTGAGGATGTAGTAACCGGGCTCGAGCACCTTACCTGAGGTGGTGAAGGTGGTGTAAGCCTTGGGCAGATCTACCACGAGCTGATCGATCTCGGCGTCGGTAGCCGTTGCGCCACCGTTGAGGATCTCTTGCGACTTGTTGTAGAGTGCCATGAAGGCATCGTACTTCGCCTGGTTGTACTCACCGATGTTGTTACCGCGGGGGAACTTCTCGGAGAATTCATCCACGTTGAAGTTGGCACCGAGCGATTCGGCGATCACAGCCTGGAGGTCTTCCTTGGCAGTGAGCTCGTTGGCGGCGTATACCAACCATGCGTTGCGGTTGTAGTCCGTGCCCTTGCCGGCATCGCCGTTGAGCGACGTCTTGGGGCAGGTGAGGAGGAAGTTGTACTCGCTGTACTTGTCGTCCTTCTTTTTTGCTTCGGGCGAAACGAGCACGACGGTGTTGTCACCATTCACAAAGGTGAAGGTGCTCAAGTCGAGATTCTCGTTGTTGGCACGAGCTTCTTCCACGTAAGCGCGAACGCCCTTGATGGTTTCGGTTGTGTCAACACCGTCAGCCTTGGCATGCGTCCACTCGTAGGAGTGTTCGGGATCCTTGACTTCAGTGACTTGCTTCACTTCGATCTTCCAAGCACGATCCGTAGCGGAGGTGTAGAAGTTTTGGTTCGAAGGATCTGCAAGATACTGGTTTTCGTTCACGCCTTTGCGCTTGAGGTAGAAGGTCTTACCGTCACCCGTTGCTTCAAAGACGAAAACGTTGTCGAGCGTCAAGCTGGTCGTTGTGGTGAACTTCTGTCCGGCGAGGAAGCAGTTGCCGTTCGCAGCTTCGGAGAACGCAGGCTGAAGCACATACGATTGTCCGGCTACGATGTTGGTCACTGCACCATCGTTGACGTTAGCACCCCAATGGCGAGCAGACGCACTTGTCGCTCCGGCCACCAGGAGGGCGGTCAAAGCAAACAAATTGCAAACCTTTTTCATTGAAGATTTAACATTAAAGTTAGACATAGAGATAATTCGATGGGACACGATGCGACTTCCATGTACCTCCCCCATCGAAAACAGAAGGGTCACGGAAGTTTAGTGCAGGGTGTTCGTGCGACAAAGATAGAGAAAAAAAACTACACATGGCAGATTCGCATCTAAAAAACGACGAGTTTCTGCCCTACAGCACTGCATTTTATACTTTGTGGCCCCTTATGTTTTTTGAAAAATCTAAATGATTTCCGCTGGTCCCGTTGATGGATTAACCGAAAAGTGTTGAATCTGTCCTTGTGTTTTTCCGGTTTCGTGTGGGAGAAGGGGATCCTTCGGTGCGCTGTTTGTGCCGTTCGTCGTGTCTGTTCGGTAAACGACGGAAAGGGGTGCCGATGCTCAGTGGGAGACAGCGCGTCGATGTAAACCGAGTGCCGCCGGAGCGTAGAAAAACGGACGATGTCGCTCAGCAACGCCGCATCGTCGGCTCCCCCCTTTCACTTTGTGGTCACGCTGCGCTGAGAGGTGTTTCTCACGTGCGCACTTGTAGCGCGCTCGCACGCGCACCCCACTCGAAGTTGCTTTTTTTGCCTTCACTCCTTCACCTATGTGGCGTAAACGTTTGTGCTCCATGTGATTAGGGGTGAAGGTCTTTGCGCAGAGCCTTCACCTCCTCAGCTGGTCGACCGCGTAAGCGGAAGTTCACGCGCCGTTATTCCATTTTTCCTCGCGGCGATGCCTTATTTCGCGCGCGTTTTCGAGGAAAAACAGGCTATTTTCCAAAGTCGACTGCGGTGAAGGGTGAAGCACCAAAGCCTTCACACTTATCGGGGTGTGATTCAGTGTGTTATGCAATGGGGGTGAAGCGGTGAAGGCAAAAAAACGAAAAAGCGTGGACGCGCGCGCGTCATGCGCGCGCGAGGATGCTCTGTCTTCACCCTCGCGATCTGTGTACTCCTTTCGGTGCGCCTGTGAGGGGGCGCATCGGTCGAAGGGCAGTGGGCTTATCGGCGTTGGGCCTCGAGCGACAACGAATCGTGGTGCTCACGCAGTGCACGAAGTGCCGTCTCGATCATGGTGTCCTTGCCGCGCTGTCGGTCGTCGGCCGAAAGGTGGGCGCGCACATCCGGTGCGATGCCGAACTCCGTGTGCTCGCCGTGCACGTCGAGTGCGGGACTCGCCGAGAAGCGAATGCTCCACCCGCCCGGCAGTTCCGAACTGAAGGGCATGCCCGATCCGCCGCCGGTGCGGTCGCCCACCAGCAGCACGCCGGGCAGGGTTTTCAGGTACATGGCAAAGGAATTGGCGGCGCTGAAGGTGCGGCGGTTGATGAGCACCGCCACGGGTTTCTGCCACCGCAACCCTTTGAGGGGGCTGAGGCGCACGGGTTTCGGTGTGGAGAACGCGTTGTGTGCGGGGCCTGTTTTGTGCATGATGTAGCCCACCGTGACCGTGCGATTGGTGAAGATCGAAGCCAGCGTCTCGGCCGAGGTGAGTTGGCCGCCGCCGTTGCTGCGCACATCGACGATGAGGGCGTCGCAGAGGGCAAAATGCCGCATGATTTCGTGCAGATTGCCCGCGCCGATCGCCACGTTGAAAGAGCTGCAGCGGATGTAGCCCACATTGCCCGGCAGCACCTTGTATTGGAGTCCCGACGCGGTGCGATATTCGTCGGCCGTGCCGAGCACCACACGTTGCAACGAGTCGTCGAAGTCGGTGGGGTAGGCCTCGTACCACTTTGTGTAGCGGGCCGTGTTGAAAGGAGTCCAGAGGTTGACATGGCCGTCGCGCAGTTCGTCGCAGAGGTTGGCCAGCACTTGATAGAGCGCTTGCGACGACATGGAGTCGGACACCTGCGGGGCATAGCGGCGGTGCACCTCGTTCCAGTCCAACCCGTATTCCTTGTGCTTGTAGTCGAAGAAGCAGTAGTGCTCATCGATGATTTTCCACAGCGCTTCGAAGTCGCCGCGCGGTGTGGAGGGCAGGTCGTCGGCTTGCACGCAGGCGGTGAGTGCGGTGAGCAGCAGCGGCAGTGAGAGGAGGAGGCGGAGGAGGTGTTTCATCGGGGGAGAAATTGGACCAGGCGCGAATAGCCGATCACGAAGGTGTGATTCCAGGCGTGGCGCTCCAGTCGGTTGACGCAACTCTGACGGATGTCGGCTTTGTAGCCCAGGGTGATGCACGCGCGGCGCAGGGGAATGCTCACGGTGGTGAGGAAGCGCAGCGAGGGGGCGGAAAAGGGCGTGGTGGGCACGACATTGCGGTCGGTGTGTCCAAGTGAGAAAATTTCGTAGTAGGACTGTCCGTAGTTGGGGGTGAACATCAGTCCCAAGAGGGGCACATCGAGTTGCGATTGCCACACCCAGCGGCGTCCCCACAGCGTGAAGGGGTGAGCGAGTGCACCGGAGAAGGCCACATCGACTGCGGCGCGCGCCTGTGCCGGGTTGTTGCCGTTGCGCTGGTTGTAGGTGCCGCCGAGGTGCAGTGCACCCAGTGCGCCCGCGCTCCACTGCCACGCGGAACTGAGTGGCGAGAGGCGTCGGCGCCAACCGGCATCCATTTGCAGCTCGATGTCCAGCGCGGTGCCGTTACCGGCCGGATTGGTGGCCGAGGTGCCGTTGAGGTCGAAGAGCGTGACGAAGGCATTGCGCCCGCCGCGCCCGCTGTGGCGCTCGCCGATGCGGGTGAAAGAGAGGGTGGTGCCACTGTAATTCAGCGGCGAGAGGTAGCTGTCATAGAGGTTGTTGTGCCCCACGCCGAACAGGTAGGTGCGTTCCACGCGGCCGGTGAGTGTATCGGCATCGGTGGTGTGCTGTGGCGATTCAGCGCGGGCGAAAAGCGGAAGGATAACCCACCACGCGAGGAGGAGTGCTTTGCGTGTCATGCGTGAAATGTAAGGGAGATTCGTTGCCATAGGCGTCCATGGCCGTGAGGGCGTAGTCGGCATCGAGCAGCGAAGGCAATGCCGGGCTGTAGGTGAAATCGGTGCCGCTCAGGCGAAGGGCCACGGCCACAGGGCCGGTGGGGGTGAGCCGGTAGAGGTTGTAGTGCACGGGGGTGGCATCGGCCACGGCGTTCCAGGTGAAGCGGAGCGCGTAGTCGGTGCGCCGACACTGCCACTGCGGTGCGGCGGGCGCAATGCTGTCGAGCCAGGTCATGGCCGGCGGGAGCTGAGGTTGCGCGTAGTGGTCGTGCACAAAGTCGAGTAGGCCTTTCACGTTGTTGAGCAGGAATTGACTGCGGAAATAGGCTTCGCCGGCAAACCCTTCGGCGTGAATGAAGCGGAGTTGCCGCACGATTTGCAACAGCGACCAGTTGCGTTCTTCGGGGGCGAGCTGGTAGGCGCCTAGACCCGGTGCCACAGGGCGGCCGTAGGTGTGTTCCTGCCAGTTGACGGCGAAGGGGTAGAAGTGTTGCCCGTCGAAATACATCATCGGAAAGAGCCCGTCCATCCAACCGCGGCGCAACCACAATTGGGCATCCTGCGACACGGCGTCGCGGGCATTCCAGCCCTTGGACGATTGGGCGGGCAGGTCGGCGTATTTGCCGATGGGGGCGCAGGTGATCTTGACCCACGGACGAATGGAGCGCACGGTTTCACTGATCAGTTGCACGGTGCGATTCACGTTCTCGCGGCGCCATTCGGCTTTGGGGCGGCGATGGCCGTAGCGGGCGTAGGTGCGGCGATCGTCGAAGGGAATGGAGGGTTCGGGGTAGCGAATGTAGTCGAGATGAATGCCGTCGACGTCATAGCGACTGACGATTTCACGAACCAATTCGGCCAGGTACTCGGCTGTGCCGGGAACGCCGGGATCGAGTTGCCATTTGTCGCCGGCGCGGGTGCAGAGTTGGGGCATCCGCGCGGGGAGAGATTGGCGTCCTAGGCGTTTGGCTTCGGGCAGCGTGTTGCCCGGAAAGGTGACGAGATAGGCATGCAACTCCATGCCGCGGCGGTGCGCTTCGTCGATGGCGAAACGCAGCACGTCGTAGGGCGGTGCCACGCCGGGGGTGCCCGAAAAGGCGCCGTCCCACGGTTCGATGTGCGAGGGATAGGCCACGGTGGCGCGGATGCGGGTTTGGAACAGTACCGTGTTGATGCCGGCGGCCTGCAAACCGTCGAAGATGCGCGAGAGCTGTGCTTTCTGCTCGAGGGCTTCGGCTGCCGTGCGGGCATAGTGACCGGCGGGCCAGTCGAGTCCGCTGTAGGTGCAGAGCCACACGGCGCGCACACCGCGAGCCGGAGAGGGGCCGGTGGAGGCTGTGGGCGTTTGTGCTGCGGCCGAGAGAGAGAGGAGGAGAAACAGCAGGGAGAAAAGAAAACGCATGAGGTGGGAGTATGGAAGGAGGGATGGGGCGTTTAGCGGAGACGGTGATAGAGCGGGAGAAGCTGCTCGGCGAGCTCATCGCCGCCGGCAGCACGCAGACTGTCGAGCTGACGACGGGCTTCGTTGCGGCGCCCGAGGTCGAGGAGCAAGGTGGCGCGGTGCACTTGCAGCGGGCGGTCGTCGGGACGCAAACGGAGCAGCTGCTCGAGGCGTTCGAGTGCCGTGACTTTGTCGCCCTCGCGCTCAGCGAGATCGGCACCGACGGCCAGTGCGGTCTCGTCATCGGGATGCCGAAGCAAGGCGGTGCCGAGGTGGAGCAGCGCTTCGTCGCGGTGGCCCTCGGTGTAAAGCTGCAGGGCGATCAGGCTGTGGGCGCGCGCGTTGTAGCGGTCGGTTTTCAACACGCGGCGCAGCGCAGTCAGTGCGCGCTCGTCTTGGTGCAGGCGCCGGCAGGCTTCGCTTTGAAGGAAGAGCAGGGTGTGGACCTCGTCGGTCGTGCGTTCACGACGGTCGACGAGGAGGGTGTCGACCCATTGGGCCAATTCGCTGTCCTTGCCTGCTTCGCTCAGACATTGGGCCAGCGCAATCTGCGCTTCGCCGTAGTCGGGACGGTGGGCAAGGAGGTCGCGAAGTCGTTGTTCGGCATCGTGCCACTGTCGACGTGCCATGAGAATTTTGGCGATGTTGAAACGCAGCACGTCGTTGCCCGCCGCGTCGGGATCGTGGTCAAGGGCCGCTTCGAGGGCGCGCTGTGCCTGAGAGAGGGAGTCAGCGCGCAGGGCGGCGAAGGCTTTGTGCACCTCGCGGCGGTAGGCGGCGGTGTCGCGCGGTGCGGTCGTTTCGACCGGGCTCGACAACGTCTCTGCGTTCCGCGCGAAGGTGGGCACCAGCGCGGTGAGGATACCACCGGCGGTGACGAGAGCAGGAAACAAATGGCGGGGAAGAATCATAGGTCGCTGAGGTGATCGATTTCGCTGAACACGGCTTCCGCTTCGAATCCGCGAGAGGCGGCGAAGCGGGCGAGCTTCTGTGCGGCCAGGTAGGTGGCGCGCCGATCGGAGGGATCGAATTTGAGCGTGCGCAGTTTGGCGGCGAGCAGGTCGCGGAGGGTTTGCCGATACGTTTTTTCGTCGATTTCTTCCTCGAGGGCGATGGCGATGTTTTCTCGACTGACTCCTTTGAGCCGCAGTGCGTTGCGAATTTTGATTCGCCCCCAACGGGCGAAGGCGGCCTTGTCGTGCACGAAGGCGCGGGCGTAGCGTTGCTCGTCGATGAACTTTTCGTCCTCGAGGCGTTGGAGGACCCGATCGATGAGGTCGGGGTCGATGTCGGCGGCGCGGAATTTCTTCTCGAGATCTCCCCGACAGGTTTCGCGTCGAGCGCAGTAGGCACCGGCACGGCGATAGAGTGATTCGAAGTCGTTGGATTTCATCGTTTGATCAGTGCGCGGATCACAAACCAGGCATGGTGGGCGAGGGCGGAGAAGAAACCGTAGTGGCGGGCCATGATGCGAAAACGTTCGCGGAGGGAGGCTTTGTGATGGCGAGTGGTGAGGCCTTCGCTGAGGTAGTCGGCGACGACCGTGTGGGTGTTGAACAACGGGAGCCGGCGGTGCTCGGCTTGTTGCATGAGGCGAATGCACCAATCGTAATCGGCCGAGAACCGGTAG
>ENA-OWND01000679-OWND01000679.1-metagenome-genome-assembly--contig:-NODE-679-length-23107-cov-4.475924_pt1 | contig 23107 bp, 16 predicted proteins | sample MGYA00245342_ERZ651119 | MGnify/ENA primary metagenome ERZ651119 (study PRJEB26857, sample SAMEA4031756) | metagenome | biome: human; feature: oral; material: saliva | place: Philippines | collected 2014... | reverse complement strand
TGCCGGTGACTCATTCCGGGAAGAGGGCACTCATAACTTTACCGCATGCTTTACACAGAAAATATGCCCCTTTAAAAGCGTTAGCATGTAAAAAGGCTCTTTATGTGAATAAAGCGTTGAAAAACTCTCTTTATTCACATAAAGAGCCTTTTTGCGCGGGATATTAGAGAGGGAGGCCGGAGAGGGGCGCTGGGGAAAAGCAGCGGGAGGAAGGGCTTACTTCTCAACAGGAAACGGGTACAATAGAGTCCCCTGCCCGCATCCGGCATGTAGCGCTGACCGATATTACCTGAGCCATGCCGCCCCAGAGACGGGCGCACTCCACAGACCAAGAAACGCATCTTCATGACACATAAACCGACACACGCCCTGCCCGAAAATACCGGCGCGGCAGACAAACCCAACACAGCAGCAAAACTTGGCACAGTAGCGCCGTCCGAGGCGAACCCGCCCGTCACCGGTGCAGTTCCGGCGGTGACAGGTACCGTGCCCTCCACCACTGGCGCCATCCCGGCTGTGCCCGCACCTGATGCAGGCCCCGGGATGCCCAATATGGACGATCCCAAAAACATCTACCTGCTCAAAGATGCCCCCGTTTTCACGGCGCTTCTTGCTCTGGGTATCCCCATGGCAGCAGGGCTGGCGATCACCAGCATTTACAACGTCATTAACTCCTACTTTGTGGGGCACTACGGCACCGTCGAAGAGCTCGCCGCCACCGGATACGGCGTACCTGTTTTCGGTATTATCATGGCGATTGCGGGTGTGTTCGGTCTGGGCTCATCAACCCTGGCGTCGCGTCTGCTGGGCGAAGGCAATGAGACACGTATTCGCAACGTAACCTCATTCGCCCTGTACTCCGCGCTCGCCTGCGGCGTAGTGGTTGCCATCGCAGGGTTTTTGTTTGCAGACCCGATTACCGGGCTGATGGGCGCCTCCGGAGCATCCTTTGAACCGACCAAAACCTTCGTGCACCTGCTCTTTTTGGGTGCGCCGTTTTCGGTCGGCATGTTTACCCTGGAACAGCTGGTGCGTTCTGAAGGTTACGCCAAACAATCCATGTACGGCATTATCTGGGGCGTCGTCATCAACTCAATTTTCGATGTTCTGCTGATTGCGGTTCTCGGCTGGGGTATCGCCGGTGCCGGTTGGGCGATGCTCGCCGCAAACGCCGCATCCATGGTGTACTACCTGCAGTTCCTTATTCGCAAGAGCCCCAACTTCTCGTGGAAACCCAGCGATTTTGTGATCGCCGGCGACATTATTAAACCCGTGTTCGCCGTGGGTGCCGCCGAACTGATTCAGAGTGCAAACCTGACCGTTTCCGCGCTGGTGCTCAACAATATTGCGGCAGGATACGGTGACGACTCCGTGGCCGCCTTTGGGTTGGCGATGCGCCTGAACATGGTACCCGAAATGCTGTGTATGGGTATTTGCATGGGCGGTATTCCGCTCTTCGCCTATGCCTACGGTGCTCGCAATCGAGACCGCGTGCGTTCTGCGCTGAAAACCGCCGCAATGGTATCGGTGGCAACCTCCATTATCTTCACCACCCCCGTTTTGATATTCCGTCGCCAGCTTCTTGAGCTCGTGGGCGACTCCTCGCTGGTCGCCACCGGCGAGAAAGTGCTGATCGCGCTCATGCTCGCCGCCGTGTTCAACGCCGTGAGCATCGTGTTCGTCTCGTGGTTCCAGGCCGCCGGTAAAGGCTTGCCCGCCACGCTCATGACCCTGGGCATTGCCCTGCTTTTCTTCCCCGCAGTCATCTTCGGCAATATGTGGTTCGGATTCGACGGCCTCACCTGGGCGTTCCCCTTCACCCAGATCTCGGCGTGCGTGCTGGGCGTGATCCTCTTCTTCGCAACCGGCGGTACTAAGGTGAAGGATGCGCCCGCATCGGGTACCCCTGAGCACGGCGTGACCGAGATTAAGGTTGAGTCTGAGTAGCGGGTCTGCACTTTCTTCATTCGCACCCGTGAAAACGCTCTGACCTGAGTGTATGCCCGAAGCGTTATATTGCAGTGACCCCTGGAAACAGAGTTTCACCGCTGTATAACGCTTTTGGTATATATCGGGCAAAGCAGCTTGAAATAATATGCTCAAAACCGCATATAAGGTTCTGCCGTGCAGCGCAGTATCAGAAGTTATTCCGTCATGGAACGACCTGCATATGCCCCACACGGGCACAGCCGTGTATGATAAGCGAGGCGGCAGCCCCGCACTCAGGGTAGAGCCAACCGGTTATATGCGTTTACCGGCATATAAGGAAAAACTTGCGGTATCGGTGCCATGTGAGGTTATTGCATGGCACGTACATATGCCGCAGGATTATTCCAGACTGGGTATATACCCTTGTCAGGCTTATATGCCTATACTCCATGCGTTCGCACGCCGCCTACGTTCACCGACCATTATCCTATAAGGAGGTACACCGTGCCCCAAGCCGAGCATCTCGGTGTACCCGAAACACAGGTTGCCGGGGATACCGCATCGACGGCGAGTGCAGACGAGCTTTCCCGCGAAGTTCTTCATCAAAACAGCCTGAGTGAAGACTCACGAAACATTTACTTCCTCAAAGACGCCCCGGTGATGCGCGCCCTGCTTGCCCTGGGTATCCCTATGGCAACCGGGCTGGCGATCACCGCCATCTACAACGTGGTGAATTCCTATTTTGTGGGGCACTTTGGCACGGTTGAAGACCTTGCCGCGCTTATCTTCGGGTTCCCGGTGGTAGGCGTCATTACCGCGCTGGCGGGGCTTTTCGGGGTGGGCGCATCCACCCTCACGGCACGATTGCTGGGTGAAGGCAACACCGCCCGCATTCCCACAGTTACCTCTTTCGCCGTCTATGCTTCTCTAATCTTCGGCGTAGGGCTGGCGGTAGCGGGGATTTTCTTCGTCGATCCGCTCACTCGGCTGATGGGTGCCGGTGGTGCCACCTATGAACCGACTCGCTGGTTCGTGACCGTGCTGTTCCTTGGCGCCCCGCCCTGGATGTGTATGTTCACCCTGGAACAGCTGGTGCGTGCCGAAGGCTATGCCAAACAATCCATGTACGGCCTGCTGTGGGGAGTACTCGCCAACCTCGTGCTGGATGTGCTGCTCATCGGCGTTTTTCGTATGGGTGCGGCGGGCTCTGGCTGGGCTCTCATGGGGACAAACGTCGCCTGCATTATCTACTACATGCTGTTTCTGACCGCGAAGAGCAAGAATTTTTCGTGGTCGCTCAAGGATTTCACGCTCTCTGCCGACGTGCTTAAACCCGTGCTCTCTGTAGGTTCCTCGCAAATGGTATCGAGTCTTTTCCTCGTCGTCTCGGCCCTGGTGCTCAATAACCTGGCGGTTAAATACGGCGATGCGGCGGTCGCCTCTTTCGGCGTTTCGATCCGTCTGATCATGGTTCCGCAAACCCTATGTACAGGTATCTGCATGGGCAGTATTCCACTTTTTGCATATACCTACGGTGCAGGGAATCGGGAGCGTCTGCGCGCCGCACTCAAGGTCGCGGTGCTGCTCTCGGTCGGAACCTCGGCAGTGTTCTCGATTCCGGTCTGGGCGTTCCGCGATTGGGCGCTGTATCTTGCGGGTGGCCCCAGCATCATCACGGCGGGGGACCAGGTACTCACCGCCCTGCTTTTCTCAACCGTTTTCTATGCGTTAGTAATGTTGCTCGTCGCCTGGTTCCAAGCCTGTGGCAAAGGCGTGGCGGCGGTAGTTTTGACCGCGAGCGTGGGCGTTTTCTTTTTCATCACGGTCTTCGAGGGCGATACACTTTTTGGATTTACCGGCCTCACCTGGGCGTTCCCCGTCACGCAGATGGGGTCGTGCGCGCTCGGGGTGGCGCTGTTTTGGGCGAGCGGGCGCACGCGCATCCGGCAGCTTGAAAAAGCGTAAGCACAGAATAAGCCGCCGGGCAACGAGCCTCACCCAAGGATTACGTTACTTCCACCACGTATCGGCGATGCCCACCGGAACTGTACGCTTATGCCGACTACGCAGGTAGATGCTCTCTAGCTTCTCGGCAACAGCGGGGTCAATCTCTTTACCCTCCAGGTAGTCGTCGATCTGCGGGTAGGTGATGCCGAGTTCGTCCTCATCGGTGCGCCCGGGGATACCGTCGAGCAGGTCGGCTGTCGGCGGCTTAGCCCACAGCCGCTCGGATGCGCCCAGAACCCTCAGAAGCAGCTGATTCTGCCGCTTATTCAGCCCGGAAAGCGGCAGTATATCCGCCCCTCCGTCGCCGAACTTCGTGAAGAAACCGGTCACGGATTCCGCCGCGTGGTCGGTGCCGACGACCAGCAGGGACGGGTCGCCAGCGAGCGCATACTGGGCGATCATGCGGGCACGCGCCTTAATATTTCCCTTGTTGAAGTCGCTGATAGGCGTACCCACGGCAGCCGTGTAGGCGGTGTCGAAGCCATCGACCGCATCCGCAATATTGAAGGTGACGGTGCGGTCGGGGGCGATGAATTCGAGGGCTTTTTGTGCGTCTTCTTCGTCTACCTGGGTTTTATAGGGCAGGCGTACCGCCATGAACTGCGCTTGGTATCCTTCGGCGTTGAGTTTTTCGCTGGCGAGTTGGCAGAGCCTGCCTGCCAGTGTGGAATCGATGCCGCCGCTAATGCCGAGCACGAATCCGTGGGTGCCGGTCGCTTTCGCGTAGTCGCAGAGGAATTGTACGCGCCGCTGTATTTCCTCACGCGCCTGTTCTTCGGTCATATTGGGGCGAACGCCCATCTGTGCCACGATTTTTTCCTGAAGTTCACGCATATTTCTAGTGTACGCGGGCGTCGTCTTGCTGAGGGAACGAAAGATAATGCAACTAATCTAAAAGTTCATCGGATCTTTTGCTGTAAAGACCTAACTTACTATTGTTTTTAGTCTAGAAATACTACAAAGTGTCGCGGTGTATAAAACAGGCGGAACTATTTGCATTTTTGTTAGCCTTGGATAGGTTCGCCTAATATTCGGTGAACCTCACACATCGCACCGATAGACCTCGAATGAAAGTACACTATCATGAGCCAACAGAACTTTGACCCCAATCAATATGGCCAACAGCCCGCACAGGGTATGCCTCAGCCGGTCTCGGGACAGGCGCCGGATGCGCAGGGCAAGGCAACGCTCGCGCATATATCCGTTTTTCTCACCTGGATCGCCACGCTTATTATGTGGTCGATCTATAAGGATAAGCCCGGATACGAGGTTGTTAAACGTGCCGCAGCGCGTGCCTTCAACGTCTCGATTACCATTTCGATTGCAACGATTGTGGGTATGATCATTCCCCTTATTTTGGCAGTAGTTGCTGTAGCTGGGAACAACGGTGGGCTCGCGGTTGTAGCCCTTATTCTCATGGTGGTTGTGGCAATCGTTGTTGGTATATGGGGGATTGCTGCTTTTGTATGCCACATTATTGGCGCGGTGAAGGCCAATGCGGGAGAGACGGATTATAAGTACCCGCTGCCCGCCTTGAAGATCTTGAAAGATTAGTAAGACCTAGAGCTCAGATTCTTAGGGTCGATAACAATACCCCCGCGTAAAAAGCTCCTTCGATAAACCTGGAACTTTCTGCTGCGGGGGTATTGCTTCATCATTTGGGATAACCTATCGAGTGAAACCGGCTCACAAAATGTCCCCAAAACTTCACACATATAGACACGGACAAGTCTTTATACCAGTATCGGAATATAAGAATATGCTCTCGGAACCCTTACTCTTGAGGGAACCGAGAGCATATTCGTGATCGGTTATATACCGTGTGGACTATATACCGGAATCGGTATACAGCCAGGTCAGCGTGCTAACGCATAGTTGGCGTATTCCGCACGCTATTTCGGCAAAGACGTATCTGCCTTCGGAGAGCCCGTGGGCTCTGAGGGGCCCGGTAGCGAGCCATCCTTCGGAGATTCCGTGGGCTCTGAGGGGCCCGGTAGCGAACTATCCTTCGGAGATTCCGTAGGCTCTGACGGACTCGGCAGACTGCTCTGCTGCCGCTCGCTCAGCGGAACCACCTGGGCGCGTTCACCGGCAGCTCCGTTCTGACCGCTCAAATCACCGGTACCGTTGTGCAGGTGCAGGAAGAGCGCCGAAGGCTTCTCGCCCTCAACGCGGTGCACCTTCACCTCGCCGCCGTTACGGTCAACAAAGAGACCCGGAACACCTGCGCTCTCACCCTCGAACCATACCTTCGGTGCGAACGGGTTGAAAGAGATCTTCTCGGTGGCATCAACATATTCGCCGCCAGCCTTCGCATTGCTCCACGTGTTCGTCGAAACCGCATAGTCAATGCTTGAAGCCGTGTCAGCTGTCAAACCCAGATCCTTGAGCGGCACACCCAGCACCATCACGTTAGTATCCATGATGTTCGTGTCGGTATCGCCCCAAGCGCCATTAAGCGGGTACCGATTGGTTATTTCCCAGGTATCCCCATTCGCCTTCCACACCTTCACGAGTGGGTAATCCAGACCCTTTTCGGGCCCCACCTCAAGGTTGTAGTCGGGCTTACCGTCACGGTTGGTATCGAGCGTCACCTGAAGCTGACGTCCCGGGTGCATGGAATCCCAAATACCCCAGGTTGAAATACCGAAGTAGATCTTACCGTCGTTCGGATTCTGCCCGGCTGCCTTGAGCGCCGGAGCGTCCGAAGCGGCACCTACATACTGCAGATCCATGCTCTGGCTTGAGGGAAGATCCAAATTCTCGGTGGGGATGCGCGGGCTCGCAGCCCCCAGCTCGAAGGCTCCCATCATGGACCGGTAGCCGCCCTGGTTCACATCCTGCCCGGCGAGTTTGACGGTGGTTTCGGTGGCTTTACCATTCTCAAACTGAATCTCGGAGCCTTGAACCTTCATCGTAGAGATAGGCTTCGGCGCCGCATGAACGGGCAGGCGTATAAGCTCCTCCCAATCGTCCTGGTTCGCGTCCTTAAGGAGTATGCGGCCGGAGACGCTCGCAATATACTGACGTTTGCCCGAGATAATAGGCTGGTACTGCCCATTAACATAGGCCATGGCAGTTTGCTCTTTCTCCAGGGTGGGATCAATGGTCTTTTCCAGGAAGGGGGTGTAGGTCGAGAAGGTGATAGGAACTTTGACGGTCTCACCCGGTTCTACGGTCACCAAAGGCGGTACCCAGGGACTTGAACCAGGGATTTCGGGACCATACTGGTACGAAAGCTCGTAGGTGTGAGCCACCGAATCCATATTCCGCACGACGATATTGCGGGTTACGGTATGGTCTTCGCCATCGAGGGGATATTCGAGAACGCCGAATGATAGGGAAACCCGCTCGGGATTTTTCTCATCGTAGACCAGAACTTTCGCGTTGACCGCCTTCTTAGCGTTCACGAAGCCAGACCCCATACGATCAACAGCGTATTTAGACCCTGCATTGTTGGTGAGATTGGTGTCTGCGCTGTTCATGATCGCAGCCTTCACCATAGCCGGGGTATAGTCTGGATGCGCCTGCATCACCTGCGCGGCAATGCCGGAGACATGCGGTGCCGCCATTGAGGTTCCGGTGTTGTAAACCCCTTCGGTGCCCTGGCCGACTGACGCCGAAAAAATATCGACTCCCGGTGCAGCAACATCGGGTTTGATGAATCCTTCGGTGCCGTGCTGGCCGCGAGAACTCATAGAATTGAGGCCGAATTCGAGCCTGGTAGGAATATGCGTTGCCTTCTTATAAGCCTCATTCGCTTCAACCTTGAAAGTTCCTGCCTTCACGTAGGGTTTTATGTCTGCGGCGAAGGCGGTGTTAATGCGGAACCCGGGGATCGTGGCGTTACCGCCAAATCCTTGCTGGGCAGGATAGTCCTTGAGGACGAGCAGCACGCCCGTGCCACCCGCCTGGGCAACATGATCGAAACGTTCGGCGGAGGAACAGTTGACCTTGTAGGTGTAGTCTACTTCCCAGTCGAGCATCACCCATTTACCCTTGATCTTTTCAGCCTCTTCCGGGGTGAAGGGTTTACAGCCGTCATGGTTGCGTTCGGGCGCGAGGGTGACATAGCCGGTGCGTTTATCGGCAGGTGCCTTATCGAGGGGGAAATTGAGCGAATAGTCACCATCAATAAACTTAAAGTCCCTAAAGGTGCCGTCAATAAAATCAAGGGGAATTCCGTTTTCGGGGCTGACAATTTTGAGCTGATCAGACACGCTCATAGTGCCGTTGGCGTTCGCAACCGAAATGCTGGATGCGGCGTTGGCGGGGCTGCCCGAATCCGAGTAGGTATCGCCCACGCCGTTGAACTCATTAGCGTTACCCGCCGCCGTGACGGTGAGAATACCTTGCTGCGCGAGGGCATCCACCATAGCGGAGTCAGGGTCATCAGCCGGAGAAAATTCGCTGCCGAGGGACAGGTTGATGATATTGGCGCGATCCGAGAAATCGCCGTCCTCATTGGGATCTAAGGCACGGTCGAGCCCCTGCATCACCACGTTTGAGCTGCCCTGGCACCCGAACACGCGGATGCTCAGCAGCTGCGCCTCGGGGGCGGAACCGGGACCGATCTTCATGTTCTTGAGATCGTTTTCGGTGAGTTTGGAGTAGTCGCCGCGGAAGGTACTGCCGTCGGCATTCACCCCGTACCCCGCCGCGGTACCCGCCACGTGGGTGCCGTGCCCGCCGGTTCCATACCCTTCAGGACGGCAGTCGAGTGGATTGTTATCGGGCTTAGGGGTCGAACCCGCGTCGAGAGCGTTGTAGTCATCCCCCACAAGGTCGATACCGCCAACCACTTTGGACCGGTCGATAAGCCCTGAGTCGGCATCGGGCAGGTCCGTCAGGGTTTTGGCCTTTTCGTAAGCCTCTTTCGTGCCGGGACCGCCAAAGTCGGTGTGGGTGTAGTCGATCCCGGAATCGACCACAGCGATCTTGACGCCCTTACCGGTGTACCCGGTGCTTTCGGCCCAAGCCTGCACGGCCTTAGAATCTATATCGCTATAAGCATTCATGCTCTTTTTCGCCACAATGGGGGTGATGCGCTCGACATCATCCCGCCCGGCAAGAGAACGGATTTTCTCAGCATTGCCGTGCAGGGCTACGCCGCGCATCGTATTGTGCACGGTATAACGTATTTCTGCACCGGAATCCTGAGCCGCTTGGCGAGCCTGATTCTCGACCTGATCCTTGATAGAGGTGGCCTCACCCTGCTTCTTAACGGGTTCCTGTTTATTGTGCAGAACCTCGTCGGGCTGGGTCTGCTCGTAGGCACCCTGACCCTTGAACTTAACGAAGACGAGCACATCTCCCTCCGCCTTTTTCATGGTGGGGGAGAGCGCATCTGAACTCTGCGGTGTGGGGGTTGCGAGGTACTGCCCGTTTTCGTTGATACCGCCCGGGTTTATGTCTGCGCTGGCAGGCGTGCCAAGCGCTAACAGAATACTTGTCGCGGCGGCAAGGCACCCTAAGGCGCCTCGTCTGCGATGATTCGGAGGCATATCATACTCCTTGATCCTTTGAAGGTAACAATGTACAGATGATGCGGAGTGAATATGTGTTAACCCTCGTAAGAAGCGGGGATACGCCCGAAAAGGTAGGATTTTCCCACCTTCTCGGGCGAAAATCCGCTGCTCGCGGGGTGGATTAGGGGGAGGGACTAACCCTCAGCCTTGAGCACGCCCTGGTTGTAGCGGTACAGGAACGCCGCCATAGCATCGCGGTGAATAGGCTCCAGCGGGCGGTAGGTCTGATCCGGCCACCCGGTCGTCACCTTCTGCGCGGCAAGCCACTCGATCTCGCGGTAGAACATGCTGTTCGAGGCAACATCCTTAAACGTGGGTTTATCCGGTGCCGTGAAGGCCGGGCTGCCCGCATACCGGTAGAAGAACGCCGCCATAGCATCGCGGTTAACCGCATCCTGCGGGCGGAAGGTGCCATCCGCATACCCCGTCGTCAGCCGCTGCGCCGCAAACCACTCAATCTCCTTGTAGAACTGGTCGCCGGGAGCCACATCCTTGAACGTGGGCGTGCTCGGCGCGGTGAACTGCGGCGAACCCGCCAGGCGGTAGAAGTACGCCGCCATGGCGGCACGGCTCGTATTCTCGGCGGGACGGAACGAACCATCCGGATAACCGGTCGTGATCCGCCGCTGCGCCAGCCAAGCGATCTCGGTGTAGAACATATCGCCCTCCTTCACATCCGTGAAGCGCGGGGCAGAAGGGGTCTCCGTGCTCTGCTCGCTCACCGGAAGCACCTGGGCGCGCTCGCCGCTCGCACCCTGAGAACCCGAAAGGTCCCCGGTGCCGTTGTGCAGGTGCAGGAAGAGAGCCTTAGCCGAGCCCGCATCCGAGGCGCGGTGCAGCGTCAGCTCGGTGGCGGGGGCATCCGCGAAAAGTCCGGGGATGCTCGACTCGGTACCGCTGAACCACACCTTCGGGGCGAAGGGGCTGTAGGTAATCCAGTCGGTCTGGCTGACGTTCTCCCACTCGTACTGGGTGATGGACTCAACGCTGTAGCGAATCTGCGGGGCGTTCTCAGCCGTCAAACCCAGATCCTTCAGGGGCACGCTCATGATGAGTGTGTTTGTGTCCATCATGTTCGTATCGGTATCGCCCCAGGCGCCGTTGAGCGGATAGTAGGCGAGCTGCTCCAAAGACCCGTTCTTGTAGCCCAGCAGGCGCACAATCGGGAAGTCCAACCCTGCGGAACGGTCGGTTTTGAGCACGTAATCGGCGCGGTTATTGCCGTCCGTATCGATATTGACCGTGAAGGTGTTTTCCTCAGAGATCACATCCCAGTTCCTCCACGTGCTGATGCCGAAGGAAAGCGTGCCTTCGTTCGGGTCTTTGCCCGCATCCTTGAGCGCGGGCGCGTTCGAGGCCGCACCCACATGCTGCAGGTTCGCCTTCATATCGCTGCTGACCCACAGGTTGCTCGGGTTAACACGATTCACCGATGCGCCCCACTCGAAGGCTCCCAGCAGGGAGCGGTATCCACCCTGGTTCAGCTCGGTGCCCTCTAATGTGACTCGCGTCTGGGAGGAGCCAGCGGGAACCTGCACGTTATTGCCCGCAACCTTCATGGTCGAAACCGGTTTGGGCGCCGCATGCAGGGGAACGCGCAGGGTTTGGTCGCCTTCGGTCAGCTTAATACGCCCGGATTCGGAGGCGATAAACTGCCGCGCCTGCTCGGGAACCATGGTCTTACCCGTGTTCAGGTCGATGGAGGACTGGGTCTTTTCCATCGCCGGGTCCATAGTTTTCTCCAAGCGTGCAGGGTCAATCGTGACCTTCACCTGGAAATTCTTCTTCTCACCCGGCTGCACCGTAATGCTGGAAGGCATCGAGAATTCAACGCCGGGCATATCGGTGCTTCCCGCATAGGAAATCGAGTAGGTGTGCGCCTTGGAATCGAAATTCTCGACCGTCATCTCGCGGGTGAGCGACTGCTGACCGGCATCTGCCGCATATTCCAGCACGCCGAAAGTCTGCGAGACCTGCTCGGGACGGTCTGCGTTGTACAGAAGCACGCGGGTATCAACAGCGGCCTTCGCATCAATGCGCCCCGAACCCACGCGATCCACCGCGTAGGTATGCCCGGCGGCATCGTGCAGGTCATGGTCTGCGCTGTTCATCATCGCCGCCTTGATCTGAATCGGCGAATAATCCTGATGCGCCTGCAATACCTGCGCCGCTACACCGGAGGCGAAGGGCGCAGACATCGACGTACCCGTGTACTGAATCGAGCCCGTTCCGGTGCCCACGGCGGCAGAGGAAATATTATTCCCCGGCGCAGCGAGATCGGGCTTCGTGTATCCGTACGAGCCGTGGAATCCGCGTGCGCTTGAGGTTGTCAGCTCATCGAATTTACCGCTCTGAACACGCAGACCACCCTTGAGGTCTTCGCCCAGGCGAATCTCTAGGGTGCCAGCCTGTGCGGCCTCGCGAACCTTATCGGATGCGCTCTTCGCCACCCTGAAGCCCGGAATAGTTTCGTTCCCGGCTATCCCCAGTTCGGCACGTTCCTCCTGGGAGGAAAGGACGACGCCCTTAGCGCCAGCTTTCTCAGCATTGTCGAAACGGACTTTCGAGCCGCACGAAATAGTGCCGTCCTCGTTTGCCCACTCGATAAAGACCCACCGATCCTTGAGCTTGGCGGCGTCTTCGGCGCTGAATGCCTCACACCCGAACTTATTCGATGCAGGCGCCGCAACGACTTGACCCCGCAGGGTCTCTTCGGAGGCTTTCGAGTAGTTGTAATCCACCGAATAGTCGCCCGGAACCTTCCCGGCGATCTGGCTGGGTGCAAGAATCTGCGCCGCATCCATGGCGTAGGTTGAACCCACCGAGTTCGCCACCGTCAGCGCCGAAATGGCGTTCGCGGGCTGGCCAGAGTCCGAGTAGGTATCGCCTACACCGTTGTATCCAGTCGCGTTACCCGCCGAGACAACGGCGAGCACACCCTGGCGGAACAGCGTTTCGACGGCGTAGGATTCCGGGTCATCTTCGGGGGAGAACTCGCCGCCAAGAGACATGTTCACCACCTGCGCGCGGTCTGAGAAATCGCCGTCGCCGTTGGGGTCGAGCACCTTATCGAGAGCCTGACCCACCAGGTTGGTGGCACCGCTGCACCCGAAGACGCGGAAACTGTACAGCTGAGCATCCGGCGCAGAACCGGGACCGATCTTCATCTCGCCCAGTTTCTCAGGTGTCAGCGTGGAGTAGTCGCCGCGGAAGGTCTTGCCCTGCGCATCCACGCCCCAACCTGCCGCAGTGCCCGCCACGTGGGTGCCGTGACCGCCGCTGATGCAGTCGATCGGGTTGTTATCGGGCACTGCCGTGTTCAGTCCGTTATAGTCGTCACCGGCAAGATCGTACCCGCCTAAGAACTTCGCGGGGTCGTAGAGACCGGACGATGCTTCCGGCATGTTGGTGAGTTTCGTGGCCTCGTCAAAGGCTTCTTTCGTACCGGGCCCGCCAAAGTCGGCGTGTGTGTAATCAATTCCCGAATCGATTACCGCAATCTTGATGCCCTTGCCGGTGTACCCGGTGTTTTGCCGCGCCCAATTCTCGGCGGCCCCGGTATCGACGACGGAACCCGCATTTTGACGGTATTTCGGCACGATCGGGCTAATGCGCTCAACATCCGGGCGGGATGCGAGCTCACGAATCGCCTGGGCATCGCCCATGAGCGCCACGCCCGGCATCACGTTATGGGTGGTGTATAGAACTTTCGCGTGCGATTCTCCCGCTACGGACTGCGCCTGTGACTCTACACGGGTCTTGATCGCCTGCACCTGTGCCTGAGCGTTCACAGGTGCCTGTCTGTTCTGCAGAACCGCCCGCGGCTGGGTCTGCTCATAGGCACCTTGACCCTTGAACTTGACGTAGACCGGTATGGTGCCCTGCGCCTTTAGCATGCTGGGGGAGAGTACCTGCTGCTGCGTGTGCTGTTGTGAGGTTCTCAGGTCTGGGTCTTGCCCTCTCAACGGTGTCTCTGCTGCGTTGAGTGGTACCGCCGTGGAGGCGATAAGACCGAGCCCCAGAACCGCCGATAACCCGATGCGGGTGCACGCCCGCCAGGTGTTGGTGGATGCCATGATGCTCCTTGTGTTTGATAGTGTCGAACCCGAGTCAGCACTTTTGGTAACTATGGTTCGGTGTGATATGCGAGCGCATCGCGTTTTAAAAAACAACGATGTGTCTTGCACTATCAATTCTAAGAAGTTTTACTCTAGAGTTTTATCAAGGACACTAAAAATATTTATAAAATTTATACATAAATGTAAATTCTTTACTTCTATAGTTTATATATTCCCTCAAAACATCCGGTATTCGTGCCACAAAAATCTACCGTATAAATATGGTGCGCGCTATGATAAAAAGACCAAAAACACCGAATAAAAACCTTGTCGAAGCTGAGTTGCTCGTATCGTCGAGCACGGTAAGGATGCTGTGCCCGGCTCGCATGGAAGTCTGCATCAGACCCGACGGGGTGGGGCAGCAGCCTCAAGAATGGAATATTGTCATGAGTCAGCCAAATTTTGATCCCAACCACAACCCCTATCAGCAGAACCCGCAACCTAACCAGGGACAGTACCAACAGCCGTACCCACCAGGGCAGCCTATATATGTGACTCAACAAACCAACGATGTCAGCACGGTTGCCATGTGGGGGCATCTTTCCGGGCTTTTAGGTGGGTTTATTATTCCGCTCGTTATCTGGGCTATCTACAAAGATAAACCCGGGTACGAACTGGCACGCCGCGCCGCCGCGCGGGCCTTCAATTTTGGGCTAACGGGATACCTGATTGTTCTTATCACCCTGCTGAGCGGGTTTGTCTATATTTTTACGATGGTCGTACCCGGTATGGCATCGACTAACGATCCGAGCACTGCTGTTTCCAGTGCCATGGGGATGTTCGCACCCATAACCCTTATGGTTCTGATAGGCTGCGTTGTTCAGATTTTGATGATTATTTTCCAGATTATCGCCGCGGTTAAATCAAACTCTGGTGAAGACTATAAGTACCCTCTGCCCACTCTGCCTATCCTGCGATAGCACCGAGGCGGCGGGCGCATCGGGCAGGGGTCTACCTCAATCCTTACCGAAGACAGAGCCGAGGTAAAACTCGTACACGAAACCACGAAACACAGAGACGACAACACACAGAACGGGTGAAAACATGAGCCAGTCAAACTTTGACCCCAACCAAGACCCCTACCAGCAGAATCCGCAGCCTAACCAGGGCCAGCAGCCATACCCGCCGGGATACAACCCACAGCAGCCTAGCCAAGGCTACCCACAACCGGGCTACGGGCAGCCGGTCTACGTGATACAGCAGCCCACCGACGTTAACAACATGGCGATGCTCGCGCATCTTTCCGGGATTGCAGGATTCTTAATTCCGTTGATCTTCTGGGCGGTTTACAAAGACAAGCCCGGCTATGAGCGAGTACGCAGCGCCGCCGCACGAGCCTTCAACCTGGGCGTGACCATGGTTATCACTATTTTCAGTTCATTCCTGCTGCTGGTTCTGCTGATGGTAATATCCCTCATCATAGGGGCGCAAAGCCAATCCGGCGAACCATTTATGCTGTTCTTTACGATGTTTCCCATACTGTGGCTTCTGATCGCAGGCTTGGGCGTTACCGCTGTCGTGTTCCACATTATCGGGGCGGTTAAAGCAAATTCCGGTGAGGACTATAAATATCCTCTCCCCACGATTCCCATGTTGCATTAAGGTAGGCGGCATATACTGTAAAACACAGCCCAACACGCTGCATTGAGGAGGTTCTTATGACCTACGACCCTAACTACAACAACGGACAACCGAACTACCAGAATCAGCCCGGTTACAACCAACAGCCGGGACCGGGGTACAGCCAGCAACGGCCAGAATATAACCACCAAGGTATTACCCCGGACGCAAAAAACATGGCGATATTCGCGCACCTCTCATCGCTTCTCGCTATGCTGCTGTCGCTGAACACGCTGAGCTTCATAGCCCCGCTCATCTTCTGGCTCATCTACAAAGACAAGCCCGGCTACGAATTCACCAAAGAATCATCGCGCCGCGCCTTCAATTTCAACTTCTCCATGTGGGTTATTAACACCGCCGCATTCCTCCTGATGGTTATCACCCTCTTCATCCTGTCTCCGATATGGTTTTTGGTGGTATCAGTCACCGGCATACTCATGATTATCTTCCACATCTTAGGCGCTATCGCGGCTAATCGCGGTGAAATGTACGACTACCCCATGACCTTCATCAAGATTCTCAAATAAGAAGGTTCATGCGGTACCTGGGGCATATACCCGGGCATAATTCATGGATGCGCGCTCGCGGCAGGTTGCCCCGGGCGCGCATCCTGTATGTTGGCCCTCCAAAGTGGCTTTTACCGCCGAATCACGGGGTTTACGCCGCAGAGACTCACGGAAAAGATGTGTTGCAACCGCTAAATAATAGATGCACCATCACAGGGGCGCGTTATGATTAACAAATGTGTGCCTAAGGGGTTTGAAGAACCCGCGCACGGCCGCCGAAACGGCGGGGACTACATCCTAGAGGAGCAAGAATGTCAGCTGTTGTGATCGTGGGCGCCCAGTGGGGCGATGAAGGTAAAGGTAAGGCAACCGACCTGCTCGGACCCCGCGCGGACTACGTGGTCAAGCCGAACGGCGGCAACAACGCTGGGCATACCGTGGTGGTGAACGGCCAAAAATTTGAGCTTAAGCTGCTTCCCGCTGGCATTCTGAGCGAGAACGCAACCCCCGTGATCGGCAACGGCGTGGTGGTGAACCCGGAGGCACTTTTCTCTGAGATTGAGGGTTTGCAGGCGCGCGGCGCCGACACCTCTAAACTCAAAATCTCGGCAAATGCTCACCTAGTGGCGCCATATCACCAGACGATGGATAAGGTCACCGAACGTTTCTTGGGGAAGCGCGCAATCGGCACGACCGGGCGCGGTATTGGGCCTGCCTATATGGATAAGGTAGGGCGCCTGGGTATTCGCATGCAGGATATTTTGGATGAGTCGATTCTGCGGCAGAAGGTTGAAGGCGCGCTGCGGCAGAAAAACCAGCTGCTCGTGAAGGTCTATAACCGCCGCCATGTTGAGGTAGACGAAATCGTGGACTATTTCATGTCTTACGCCGCGCGGCTCAAACCCATGATCGTTGATACTACTCAGCTGCTCAATAAAGCACTGGACGAGGGTAAAACCCTGCTCATGGAGGGCGGCCAGGCGACCTTCCTCGACGTCGATCACGGTACCTACCCGTTCGTGACCTCCTCGAACCCGACCGCCGGGGGTGCCTGCGTGGGGTCGGGTGTTGGTCCCACCCGTATTTCTCGCGTGATCGGTATTCAGAAGGCGTACACCACCCGCGTGGGTGCTGGCCCGTTCCCCACCGAGCTCTTCGATAAGATGGGCGATTTTCTGCGTACAACCGGCGGCGAGTTCGGTGTGAACACGGGGCGTCCGCGCCGATGTGGCTGGTACGATGCGGTGCTTGCACGCCAGGCGGTGCGCATCAACGGGTTTACCGACCTGTTTATTACCAAGCTGGATGTGCTCACCGGTCTTGAGAAGATCCCCGTATGCGTGGCGTATGAGGTGGACGGCGTGCGCTTTGACGAAATACCGATGACTCAGACCGATTTTCACCACGCGAAGCCGATTTACGAGTACTTCGACGGCTGGAACGAGAGCATTTCGGATGCGAAAACCCTGGAAGAACTGCCCGAGAACGCCCGCAAGTATGTGCATAAGCTTGAAGAACTTTCCGGCTGCCGCATCTCGGCGATCGGCGTAGGCCCCGACCGCGACCAGACCATTGTGGTCCGCGATTTGATGGATTAGGTTCTTTCCCACTCCCTCCCAGAAAAAGGCTCTTTATTCCAATAAAGCGGCGTTTTTAATGCTTTATTGGAATAAAGAGCCTTTTTACGTTGTAGGAATGATGCAGAATTAAATGATGGATAATGTGCAAAATATTTTGCCGGTGATAGCTGCACTGGCGAATGATGAATCCCGAGAAATGTATGCCAAGGTTATTGTGCAGGATGTGCCGAAAACGCCTAACTATCGTGATCGTAAACTGTTGGCGCGTCTTGAAGCAGTCAGGCTCATTGAGAAGTCAGAGGATGGGCTTTGGCAGGCTACCGAGGTATTCTCTGACTACTTGAGTCGTTTGAAATCCGCGAAAAACCAGGTAACAGATGATGTTGAGCGGTTTTTAGTCAAGGGACGAGTGCATACCTGGCCCTCACGTGCGCAGGATAAGAATGGTCTTTTGCGCTGGATTCTTCAAAAGAGTATTCCTGCCTCCGAGCAGTTTTCGGAGCGTGAGGTGAACGAGCGCATCAGGCGGTACACGGATGACCCTGCCTTGGTGCGTCGCTACGGCGTGGATCACGGAATACTTGAACGGGACCCCGCAACTCAGATCTACCGGCGCATTCGATAAATCCCCTGCATAAAAAGAGCCTTTATTTGAATAAAGCGGCGAAAAATACTCTTTATTCGAATAAAGGCTCTTTTTAGTACCTGGGGGCCTGCCCCTACACTTAACCTATGTCGTATGTAACCGGTGCTATTTATCCGCAGCAGGACCGCATTCGTATGGGGGTTACCCAGTCCGAGGCGCTTGATGCTTACCGTGAGGGCGGCGCAAGCGTGGCGCTCGGCTACATGACCCCGAACGCGCGGGAGCTGCGCGAGCTTCAGCAAACCTTTAACCTGCACGAACTCGCGCTCGAAGACGCCTCACACGGGCATCAGCGCGCCAAACTTGAAAGCTACGAAGGCTCCCTGTTTGCGGTGGTACGTCCCGCGATTTACTTGGATGCCGAAGAAGAGGTGCGCCTGGGCGAGATGCACATGTTCTTGGGGCGTGATTACCTGCTGAGCATCGTGAACGACCAGATACATCCGCAGCAGGCAGTGTATGAACTCTTCAACCTGATCTACGCCACTCCGGACGGCTCGCCCATACGCCTGCTGCACCGCATCATCGACCAGACGGTAGACGGTTACATGCCGGTGCTCGAAGGGCTCGAAAACGACGGCGATGAAATTGAGGATGCGCTCTTCCAAGAAACCGGCGCCGGCGACCGCACACTGTCACGCCGCACCTATGAACTTCTCAACCAGGTTGCCGATTTTCAGCGTGCCTGCAAACCGCTCGACATGATGCTCGCGCGCATCATGCAGCAGATTCGTGACGGCGTACTTGATGTCAGCCCCTACTTGGGCGCTACCGCAACCGAAATCGCGCAGGAAAAGGATGAGCTGCAGCGGCAGTTCCGTAATATTCAGGATCACGTGGTGCAGGTTAAGGAGCGCCTGGAGGACCTGCGCACATCCCTGCAGAACACACTTACGGTGCACGATACGATTGTGGCGCAGCAGCAAAACGAAGATATGAAGCGTATTTCGGCGGGTGCCGCAATCCTGGTGGTGCCCACGATTATTGGGTCTATCTACGGTATGAACTTTGAGGATATGCCCGAGCTGAAGTGGACCTACGGATACCCGGCGTCGCTCGTGCTCATGGTGGTGGCGTGTGTGGCGGTGTATCTCTTCTTTAAGAAGCGCGGCTGGTTCTAGCCGTAATATTACGCATTTTAGAAGAGCATATTAAAAATATTCTCACGGTATTTAGTGTTAGAAATACCGAATAAAATCTAGAGTTTTTCGGTGGTCTGCATGTTGTCGTTAGCGCTCTATTGCAGCGAAGTGAGGGCATTGTAGTGTATGAACACTTTGTAGCGACAACTCCTCACAGAGTGGTGTTAAGCTCTTTTGTATTAAGGGTAGCATGTTGCTACATTAAGGGTGTCCTAACTCAATAGATCAACGAGGATTACACATGTCTTTCACGTTTGCATCGCGCCAGCGCACCCTCAGACGCATCTGCGCACTCACTCTCGCAGGCACAATGCTCTTGCCCGCAACTCCGCTTTTGGCCGTGAACGCTCACGCCGATTCCGGTGTAGCGGTAGCCGCCGAACAGAACCAGAGCACCGGAAACATCACCTGGGGTATCAAAACCTCATTCCGCAACTACATCGGCGAACCGTACAAGGTCAGCGAAGGTGCAAGCTACAACTCCACCGACCTGTTCACCTTCCCCAATCACGAAGCCAAAGTATCCGAAGACGGCAACCAAGTTTCACTACAAGGCTCCGGCAAAGTTCAATATATCTCGCACTGCGCCGACCGCAATAAACCCGAAGAATGCTCGCTGAACCTAACGCTCTCAAACCCGCGCATCGAGGTGGATGCGGCACAGGGCACCGGCACGCTCTACATGGTTGTGCGCACCAAAAATTACACCTCCGGGCAGTGGGAAGGACCCCACGAAATCCCGATGGCGAAGCTCTCGCTCAAAACCGCTCAGCAGAGTGAAAAAGACGGCGTTGTCACCTGGAGCAATGTTGCGGCTAATCTCACCGCCGAAGGTAATCACGCATTCTCGAACTTCTACGAAGACGGTGTGGGGCTGGACGCTCTCACCTTCTCGTATTCCGGTACTAAGGCGAAAGATGCCCAAAACAGCGGCTATAAACTGGGCGAGAGCCTGAACTCGGGTACCGATATTAATAATCCGCAAAATACCGTGCGCGCGGGCTCTTATCTTTTCTACGCGGCCGGTAAAAGCTTCGGCGGCGGGGCGGATGCACGCTACGCGGTCATCGACCCAAAGACTTTGCAGCAGACCGAGTCTGCAACCCTGCCGATGGGTTCCAGCGCGCACTTTGCCGCCAACCCCGCCACCGGCGATATCGTGTTTGTGAACGCGAATACTCGCGCCTTGGAACGCTACCGGGTAGATGAATCCGGCAAGCTCGTATCTCAGGGTGCTTTCGCGGGTGTCACCTTCAGCGAATCCGAAAATATTCTGGCGCTCGGTTACAACGAAGCGACCAACAGCTGGGCTGTGCTCACCGCCGATAGCAGCGGGCAAGCGCGGTACGTCAACGTCGCATCCGACGGCACGGTGAAAGCGCAGACCGTCAAATCTCCGCTGGACTTTGACCCCTCGGTAGCACACGCCGATGACCTGAGCGAATACTATGGCGACGTTTTCACCGGAAGCACCCGCACGCTTGCGCCGCTGCCCGACGGCTCGTTCCTATACAGCCCCAATAAATCTGTGTACAACGAAGAGGGCAATAAGATTCAGAACGGTCAGCTGCTTCACCTGAGCGCTCAGGGTATTTCGGTGGTTGAGCAAACCCAGCCCAAGGATGCGGAAGAGGCAGCCAGCCTCAACGGCCTGCTCACCACCCCGGACGGATATGTCTACCGGTGGAATAACTACGCCGCAAGCGCCAGTGCCGTGCAGGTTCTCAAGTACGATGGTTCTTCCTTCACAACGGTGCGCGAAAGCTCCACCGCGCCGCACGGTATGGGGGCGATCGCCTCTTTCTTCACCGCTGGCGACAAGATTGTGGCGGTCGATTCCGCAAACGGCCGCCTGGTCTGGATGTCAAAGACCCTTGAATTCGATCACGATGTGCCGCTCTCTGACTTGCGTTCGACCGATAAGAGCGGGTCGTACAACGCGCTTGAGCTGCCGAATGGGGATATTATCTTCCCCACGATGGTTGAGAAGAATGACGGTCTGGAATCTAACCTGTGGCTCAACCGCCTGGTGAATACCGCCAAGACACCGGCACCCGAACAGCCGAAACCTGCTGATCCGACCCCGGAACCCACCCCTGAGCCGACGCAACCCGCGCCCGAGCCCAGCAAACCGGCTGAAACACCGACTCCCGAGCCGTCGGAAAGCTCCGAGGCACCAGCGCCTGAGCCTACCAAACCTGCTGACCCTGCTCCAACCCCTGAACCGAGTAAACCGGCGGACCCGACCCCGACGACCCCCGCACCGGAACCGTCGAACTCTGCCGAGCCGGAGCCCAGCAAGCCGGCCGACCCTGAGCCGAGTAAACCGGCAGAGCCCGCTCAGTCGTTCTCGGATGTGCACGAAGGCGATATGTTCTACCGCGAGATTACCTGGCTTGCCGGGCAGAACATCACAACCGGCTGGGTCGATGGCACGTTCCGCCCGCACGAAAGCATCGAACGTGAGGCTATTGCGGCGTTCTTCTACCGTATGTCCGGCTCGCCCGAGGTGCAGCTGCCGAAGGAATCCCCCTTTACCGATGTGAAGGAAGGCGACCCCTTCTACAAGGAAATCGTCTGGTTCCAGCAGCAAGGTATTACAACCGGCTGGCCTGATAAGACTTTCCGCCCGCACGATCCCGTCAGCCGCGAGGCTATGGCGGCGTTCTTCTACCGTTACTCTGGGAAACCGCCGGTTGAAGTGCAGAATGCGCCTTTCAAGGATGTTCCCGAACAGAACATGTTCTACCGTGAAATTGCCTGGCTGCATGACAGCAAGATTACGACCGGTTGGGATGACGGAACGTTCCGTCCCCACGAGAGCATCAGTCGTGAGGCTATGGCGGCGTTCCTGTACCGTTACGCACACCGTGGCTAATCCGTAACCGTGCTGGCTCCCCGCGCACCGCATCGTTCGGTGAGTGGGGAGCTTTGCTCTGCCCGAAAACCCTAAGCGGTCATACCGTAATCTTCGCGGATGCGGCGGCGCACATCCCGGCGTTCCCGTTTGAATTTGGTGCAGGCGTCCTTGGGGTTTTCGCATTCCCACAGGTCCCATTCACTCACATCAAGCCCCATCATGGCGACTTCCAGCAGGCCCAGCATATTGAGGAACTGCGCGGTATTAATCCTAAAATCACCGGAACCCGGGCGGCTCTCGGTGGCGAAAGCATACCCTTCCAAGGGCAGCACCCGCGGCGCCCAATGCTTATACCAGGCATCGCCGTAACGGGGGCTGCAATACATATGCGTCAGCGCCAGTTTGGTGCCCTGAATCCGCTCGAAACGAAGACCAATCTCAAGCTGATCGTGCGGGAAAACCATTAGGATAGCGTTCTGCGCCGCCCGGCGTAATTCGTGAAGATTTTGCTGGAATCCGGCCTCGCCATAACGATGCTGAGTGAGCATCCGGGTGCAGGAATTTGACGCCGGGGCGACCTGCAGACAAACACGCTCGGCAATGAGCTGTTCTAAATCGCGGCGAATGGCCTCTATATTGAAGGTTTCGTGGTGTACGAGCGTTCCCGTGGACATGAGGAACTGATGATCGGCGCTAACAATATCCTCGGCGGTTGCAACGATGCGGGATGCGCTCAGGGGGTGCTGTGCCATAGGTGCTGATCCTCTCTCGGTGGGGTGCCGCCCCGTGAAAGTGCGGGGTGTTTTTCTGATACCTCGACGGTACCTAGGCACCCTGACACTTTAACCGTGCCGAGCCGCCAAGAGAGGTTTTTATACAGCATATATTCCAGATAGGGAATGTGGAATATATGCTCTGACAAGTTTATATACCGTTTTTGGAATATAACTGTGTGGGTTAATAAAGAGGTGGAAGAGCCCATGTGTATTCATGGGTGCAGGATTTAGCCGCTTTACAGGGACCCTGTCAGACTCGTTCGTACCTCACTCGCCTGACATCCCTAGGCGCTTTAAATCCTGTGCACTTCAGATATTCGATAATTTTCGTGCTACAAAATCAACCCACATAGCTATATTCCAAAAACGGTATATAAACTTGTTAGAGTATATAT
>ENA-OWND01000669-OWND01000669.1-metagenome-genome-assembly--contig:-NODE-669-length-23266-cov-4.689027_pt1 | contig 23266 bp, 20 predicted proteins | sample MGYA00245342_ERZ651119 | MGnify/ENA primary metagenome ERZ651119 (study PRJEB26857, sample SAMEA4031756) | metagenome | biome: human; feature: oral; material: saliva | place: Philippines | collected 2014... | reverse complement strand
AAAAAGGGGAGAAAATGTTTCATGAAATAGAAATCTATGAATCGACAGAAGCAGCATTGTTTTTTCTGCCGGGGGGCTAAACACAAAATCCACGTACCGTCGAACCGGCGGGACGCAGATTTTATCAAAGGTCAGGAGTTTGTTCCACGCTTCGCGGCCAACGCAGCGAAGTCCTTGCGGCGCAATACGAAAGAGTGGGTGAGATAGCGATCGCGCACGACTTCGTTTTCCGCCAATTCCTCCGGCGTCCCGTGGAATAAGATGCGGCCCTCGAAAAGCAAATAGGCGCGATCAGTGATGGAAAGGGTTTCTTCTACATTGTGGTCGGTGATCAAGATGCCAATGTTGCGGTCCTTGAGCTTCCAAACAATGTACTGAATGTCTTCGACCGCGATGGGATCGACCCCGGCAAAGGGTTCGTCGAGCATGATAAACTTGGGATCGATGGCCAAACAACGCGCGATCTCAGTACGCCGACGCTCCCCACCTGAAAGTTGGTCGCCGAGATTCTTGCGTACCTTCTGCAAACGGAATTCCGCAATCAGTGATTCGAGGTTCTCCCGCTGCTCTTCACGACTCTTCCCGGTCATTTCAAGTACGGAAAGGATGTTATCCTCAACACTCATCTTGCGAAAAACAGAAGCCTCTTGCGCAAGATAACCGATTCCGGCTTTTGCACGACGATACACGGGAGCCTTTGTGATGTCCTTCTCGCCCAAATAAATATGGCCTCCGTTGGGGACGACCAAGCCGGTAGTCATATAAAAAGAAGTCGTCTTGCCCGCGCCGTTGGGGCCGAGCAAGCCAACGATTTCCCCCTGATGCACTTCAAACGACACGTCGTTCACAACAGTGCGTTTGCCGTAACGTTTCACCAACCCCTCAGTACGCAGTACAAGGTGGTCAGCAGTTTGATCATTGGTGGAGGGATCTTTCTTCGGGTCACCGGAGACAAGTGAGGCAGTACTCTTGTTGCCTTCCGTGAATCCATTGCTTTCTTTATCTTCCATGAAACGAACGATGAAAGGGTGATGCAATATGATTAAACAAAAGGAGCGACTCATTGAGCCGCTCCTTCTTTTTGAAGAGGTACCAAGCAGATTCGAACTGCTGTAGCAGGTTTTGCAGACCTGTGCCTAACCGCTCGGCCATGGTACCGTGTCTTGTTTACGAGTGCAAAGGTACTACTTTTTCTTGAACCGGCAAGAAATCGGGACGTTTTTTTGAGTCCAAATGCGCATTTCCCCCAACTAAACGCATTTTCTTGGGAGATTTCTGTCAAAAGCCCGCAACTTTGAAACGATTTCCCCCAGAAAAAATCCCTCTCTCGCCGGAGCAAGAGAGGGAAACAACATTTGCGGAATTAATCACCCGCCGAAATCATCGAACGAAATCATATCTCGCTCTACACCGAGCGAATCAAGCAGATCGAGCACCGTCTTGGACATCATGGGAGGTCCGCAAAGGTAATACTCGATGTCCTCGGGCGCTTCATGCGCTTTGAGATAAGTATCGCCCATCACCGGAGCAATGAAGCCGGGAGTGTACTTCACGCCCATGGCATCGGCCTTGGGATCGGGACGATCGAGCGCGAGGTGGAAGTGGAAGTTGGGGAAATCCTTCTCGAGCTGGAGGAAATCTTCGAGGAAGAAGACTTCATCGATAGCACGCGCGCCGTAGAAATAGTGCATTTCGCGGTCACGCACGTTTTTCGTCTTGAGCAAGTGCATGATTTGCGCACGAAGCGGAGCCATACCGGCACCACCGCCGACCCAAATCATTTCACGTTTCGAATCGTAGTGCGGGTGGAACTCACCGTAAGGACCACTCATCATCACTTTGTCGCCGGGTTTCAAACTAAAGATGTAGGAAGAAGCGATACCGGGCATGACATCCTGAAATCCGGGACCTTGTTCTTTAGGCTTGAAGGGAGGCGTCGCAATGCGCACGGTAAGCGTGATGATATCTCCTTCGTCGGGATAGTTTGCCATGGAGTAGGCGCGGATCGTGGGTTCGGTGTTTACGCACTTGAGTCCCAAGAGACCAAACTTTTCCCAGGCGGGCAAATATAAATCACCGATCAGACTCTTGTCGATGTCCTTATCATAGTCCATCGAGAAGGCTGGAATCTGAATTTGCGCATAGGATCCCGGCTCAAAGTCCATGTGTTCTCCCGGAGGCAGCTGCACTTTGAACTCTTTGATGAACGTTGCCACGTTGCGGTTGCCGATCACGGTGCACTCCCATTCCTTGACGCCCATTACGCTTTCGGGGACTTTGATGGCAAGGTCGCCCTTTACTTTCGCTTGGCAGCCCAGGCGCCAATTTTCCTTGATTTCTTTGCGCGTGAAATGTCCCTTTTCAGAGTCGAGAATCTCTCCTCCACCTTCAACGATCTGGCATTTGCACTGACCGCACGAACCTTTACCGCCACATGCGGAGGGCAAATACACACCGTTCTCAGAAAGTGTGGTGAGCAGGCTTCCGCCTTGCTCCACCTCGAGGGTTTCCTTACCGTTGATCGTGATTTTGACCTTACCGGAAGGGGAAAGATAGTATTTCGCGATGAGCAAAATTACCACCAACACGATGATGATGGCAAAGAAGACACCAATACTTGTTATTATAAGAGTTGTATCCATAGGGTAGTGGTGGAAAATTCCGATTAAATTTTAAGACCGGAGAAACACATAAAGGCCATTGCCATCAACCCCACGGTGATAAACGTGATGCCGAGGCCTTGAAGCGGCTTGGGCACGTTGGTATAGGCCATTTTCTCGCGAATTGCAGCAAGTGCCACAATGGACAAGAGCCAACCAAGCCCCGATCCCAGTGCATACACGAGGGCATCCCACACGCTACCGATGGCCTGCGTGCTCGTCGCGGGATCCATCAGAATGCGCTGCTGCATAAAGAGCGACGCACCCATGATGGCGCAGTTCACAGCAATGAGGGGAAGGAAAATACCCAGCGCGGCATAGAGCGAAGGCGAGAAGCGTTCGACAGCCATCTCCACCAATTGCGTGATACCGGCGATCACCGCAATGAAAAGGATGAATGAGAGGAAGCTCAGATCCACACCTTTCACAATGCAATCGGGGTTCAACACATAGACTTGCAGGAGATAGTCGATCGGAACGGTCACCACAAGTACGAAAGTGACCGCCACTCCAAGTCCGAGCGCCGTTTTCACGTTCTTCGATACGGCCAAATATGAGCACATACCGAGGAAGAACGCAAATATCATGTTGTCCACAAAAATAGAGCGGACGAAAAGACTTAGCAGATGTTCCATATCTAATTGTCAGTTGTCGATTTGTTCGGGAAACGTTCTCATTGTTTCCGTCGATCATTGATGGCACGATGCGCCCACACCACGCAACCGCAGATGATCAGCGCCATAGCCGGCATCGTCATCATACCATTGTGGAAAAACGCATTGTTTTCCAGTCCGGGGATGGGCATTCCGAAAAGAGAGCCCGAACCCAGGAGTTCGCGCACGAAGCCCACAACGACCAAAATCCAGGCATAGCCCAGTCCATTGCCGATGCCATCGAGGAAAGACTCCCACGGTCCGTTCATCATGGCGAACGCTTCGAGACGTCCCATGAGAATACAGTTCGTAATAATCAATCCCACGTAAACAGAAAGCTGGACACTCACGTCATAAGCGTAAGCTTTGAGAATTTGGCTCACCACTGTGACGAGCGCCGCCACGACGACAAGCTGAACAATGATGCGAATACGCGAAGGAATGGTGTTTCTGATCAACGAAATGATCACATTGGAAAAAGCCGTGATCACCGTGACCGAAAGTCCCATCACGATAGCCGGTTTCAACTGCGAAGTCACAGCCAAGGCCGAACAGATGCCGAGCACCTGCCCCACAATGGGGTTGTCGAGGTTCAAGGGGCCGGTGAGAACCTCCTTGTTTCGTTTTGAGAAAAGACTCATAGTGTTGTCGTCTTTATATTATTGATGATGGGCTGAGAAGTAAAGCTTGTAAGGTTCGAGACTCGTGGCAAACATGCCGGTCACTCCGTTGCTCGTCAGCGTGGCGCCCGTGATCGCATCCACTTGATGTTCGGGATCTTCGACCTTTTTGCTCAGCGCAAGCGCTACTTTATCGAACGTGCCGTCAGTGAAGACTTTCTTGCCGATGAACTTCCGCTGGAAGTCTTCCTCCACGATGCGCGCACCGAGGCCGGCCGTTTCACTCTCGTGGGTGAAATAGGCGCCATAGACCGTGTTAAAATCCTTTTTCAGGGCCAGATAACCCGAAATGCCGCCCCACAAGCCGCGACCGAAGAGAGGAACGACGTAAATCGTGTCGTTGTTCACCTTTGCCACGTAGAGGGGCAAGCGCTTTTTCGCATCTTCTTTGACCGTGATGTCCTTCGAATCGACATCAAAACCGCCGGCCGTATCCACAACTTCTCCTTTTACATTGAGAACAGGCGCGCCCACAATGTTTTTCTGGTAGGCCGCCACCACATCGGGCGTGTTGCGGATATTGAGTGCCGCAAGAATTTGTCCGCGCTTATCGTTGGCTACATTCTCGTCTTGTTTGCTTTTGAGCGCTGAAGCCACGAAGGCCAGCAAGAATGCGGCGAAAATCACCAGCACCGAAGCATAGACAAGCGTATAAACGTTGCTGTTAGTATTGAGTTTCATTGTCTGGTTCGCTTTATTGTTGTTTGACGCGACGCAAGCGCTTGTTGATGTTGCGCTGCACGAACACATAGTCGATGAGCGGGGCAAACATGTTCATGAATAGGATGGCGAGCATCATGCCTTCGGGGTATCCGGGATTGAGGACACGAATCGTGATGGCCAATGCACCGATAAGGAAGCCATACACGTACTGTCCTTTCTCGGTGCGCGCAGAAGTCACAGGATCAGTGGCCATAAACACCGCGCCGAAGGCAAAACCGCCGAGCAACAGGTGTTCCAGACCGAGCTGTGCCGAAACGCTGTCTGCAGAACCCAGGCCTTTGAAGAGCAAAGCCACGAGAGCACCACCGGCAAAGACACTAAACATCGTGCGCCACGAAGCAATGCGTGTCCAGAGCAAGAGAGCTGCGCCTAACATGATGGCGATGAACGAAGTCTCACCGATAGAACCCGGCATCAATCCGGTGAACATGTCCCAAACGGGAGTTGTAACGGCGTGATTCGCACCGGCTTGTCCCAAAGCAGTGGCGGAGGTGAAACCGTCGGGCAACTGATTGCCCATGCCCAGCACTTTTTCAGTGCTCACCCACACGGCGTCGCCGCTCATCTTGGTCGGCCAAGCGAAAAAGAGGAAAGCACGCGTCACAAGCGCGGGGTTGAAAATATTCATTCCCGTGCCGCCGTAAATTTCTTTGGCAAAGATCACGGAGAACGCCACAGCCACGGCAAGCATCCACAACGGCGTACCGACGGGTACGATCATCGGGATCAGCATGCCCGACACAAGAAAACCTTCTTGGATCTCTTCATTCTTCCACTGTGCCACAATAAATTCGATTCCGAGTCCCACGACGTAGCTCACCACAATTTTGGGAAGCATCACCGCCAAGCCATAGCAAAAGCAGGCCCAGAATGAACCATCGAGGCCGGCCGCTTTGTAGTTCTGGAAACCGATGTTGTACATACCCACCAGCAGTGCGGGAATCAAGGCAATGACCACGAAACTCATAATGCGTTTCGAGTCGATGGCATCGTGCACACTCACGCCGACGCGCGACGTTTTGTTGGGCACTACCGCAAAGGTCTCGAATCCGTCGAACACACTGCGAAAAGCGTGGAGCTTCCCGCCGGGCTCGAAATGCGGACGGACGTTATCAAAAAACTTTTGTATCATTGTCGTTTATGGTTTCAAGCATTTTCCTTGCGGAGCAAGTCGAGTCCCTCACGTACGATGCGCTGCAACTCGAGTTTTGAAGAGCACACGAACTCTGCCGGTGCAAAATCCTCAGGTGCCACTTCATAAATGCCCAAGGCTTCCTGACGATCGATGTCGCCCGTGATAATAGCCTTGATCAAATAAGAAGGATAGATGTCCATTGGGAACACACTCTCGTATTCTGCCGACATAATCATGTGGCGTTCGCCACCTTTCACACGGCAATCAAGGGTATAAGGCTTTTTCCCGCTGAGCCAAGAGAAATAGCTGCGACTCGTCGAGAAGCTGTCAAGACGCGGACGGATCCAACCGAGCACTTCGTGCACATCGTCTCCTTCGGGAATGACCGTTACTTCCGTCACTTGGGCACCGAGGAAATCATCCATCGTGGCTTTCTGGCCCACAAGCGGATTGCCGTTGATGATGCGCACATGGTGTTCAGCAGGCAAAAGCTGGCCCTCGAGAATAGACGAGAGTTTCGCACCGACTTTCACCCGTGCATATTGCGGCGCTTCGATTTCGCTGCCGCCGACGGCGATGGTTCGCGTGAAATCCAGCTTACCGGTGCGCAACAAGCGACCGAGGAAAATAACAGCTTCGGGAGCCATGGTCCACACCGTCTCGCCTTTGTTGACGGGCGCCACTCGGTTGATCTGCACCCCCACATTGCCGGCCGGATTCGGACCTCTGAAGCAGGCAACAGTGACCTGCGGTGCACTGATAGGCAGCAGGGGAGTGTTGAGTTGCTCGTCGTTGACACCGAGATGTACCGGTGCCACTTTAGCCAACGCAGCAATACCAGCCTTGAAGTCCACCTCCTGTCCGGCAGCGACATAAGTGAAATCGGCTGCCAAAGGCATGGAAGAGAACGCACTGACGAAGATGTCGCGAGGTGCTACGCCCGGTGTGGGCACCACATCGTAGGGGCGTTGACGAAGATAGGCAAAAAGGCCGCTCTCCAACAGCAGACGCACAACAGCTTCTCCGTCGTTGACAGGCAGTTCAAAGTCCTTTGCCACCTGTACACTATCGGGCTGAATGCGAATACTCAAGAGCTTACGGCGTTCGCCGCGCTCTACCGCGGTGATGGTGCCGCTCACAGGCGAAACAACTTTCACCTGTTCCGTCGCCTTGTCGACAAACAACGGGGTACCGACGAGTACAGCATCACCAACCTTGACCAACACCTTGGGAGTCATCCCGCCGAAGTCGGCCGGTCGCACGGCATACTCAGTCGAAGGGGCTACTTCTCGCGTAGACCGGTGCGCTTCACCGGCCAATCGCAGACGCAATCCCTTTTTGATCTTGTAAATGTCCATATAGTGAGATAAAATTATTGCTCGTTATCGGCCGCCTCAACAAAACAAGACAGCCCACGAACGACGACATCATTTGCGCGCGTCGCTCGTGCATACGAAAGGCTTTGCAAAAATAGTTAGTTTTTTTGGCTCCCACAAATTTACGATACGCAAAGCACAACGATCAGGCTAAAACAACAGACAAAACTCCACACTCTGCCTCACTGCAGCTCATCGCTGCGCGTATCACGCAAACCACTAATAATCAGCAGAAATAAATTGCAGCATGCACAGAATCCGAACCGCAGAGACACAATTTTCATCAATCAATTTTCTTTTTCCCACGTACCACCTCTCATTTTGCGCGCTACATTTTCACAAATACACGCACAGTATTGCAAGAGCCCTTCCTATATGCACACGAAAGACGCGCAAATACAGTACAAATACCTACATCTAACCTTAACTCGCAAAGAAGACACACACAAAAACGCAGTTTCTGCGTAAAATCATCCGTTCTCCAAATTATAAAATGTACCTTTGCCGCAAAACCCGCAGTTCACACTTTTCAAACCACAGTATGCAGAAACTGCGGCGGGAGAGAAAACAAACAAATCTCCCCCGCTTCTCACCCCTCCCCACTCACCGATACCATTCTCCATGACCAACCACGAACTTAAAGCACTTCGCCTCTCGCTACAGATGAACCAAAAAGAATTTGCAGACAGCTTTGGAGTCAGTTTACGCACACTTCAGGCTTACGAATCGGGACTTACCCCCATCCCAGAGTCTCGCATTCGAGCTTATCAGGCCGAACATCCTCAAAGCGCTCCACCTTCCACTCCTCACCCCACACCTTTTACAGAGGAAAACCAAGGGCAACTCCCCTTTGCCCCGACTTCTACGCCCAACAATGACGATAGCAAAGATGTCACGACAGAAATCACGATACTTCGTGAGCGCGTTCGCTATTTGCAGCAACTCGTCGACGAAAAAGAGCGCACCATCCAAATCCTACTACAACAAAACCGTCATCAGCCCTCCTAAACCACACACGCTCCCCTCGCTCACTTCGAGCCTAAGCGGGTGGGGGAGTGACACGTCGAGCTAATATCTTCAGAAAGCGCGCGGTTTCTTCTGATTCTATTGTTGTCCGGTAAACCTTAAAACGGCAGGAAAATACATCCCGAAGCCCTTTAGAATAGGACTTCGGGCTTTCTTTCAAAAAAGCAAGCCCCCCAAAAATCAAATAACGATGGTCGGATTGATACCGTCCCAAAACGTGTGCATTTCGAACTTCCCCCGATTTTGGGGGACAGCATCTTTTGGGACATGTTCCGATAGGCTGGGATAAAACAAAGTCGCGACGAGTTCAGTAAGTCAAAGAGCGTTTGCGCCGGATGGTCGGGAAAAGTACCTCGACTTTGCACTATATGGACGCCGCAATGCGGCGGGATGAAGGGAAAGTTGTGTTTTATCAAGCGCAAAAGCAAGAGTTTAGTTTCGAACAATCGAAGATTTTTCGAGAATAGGGAGAGAACGAATGAAAACTTGTGGACTTTCTTACGAAACGCCCCTTCTTTTCTTTTCTTCCTCCCCGCTTTTTTTGAAAAGACGCCCGTTCCTTCGTCCATCATGTCGCCCACTGTTTCCTCATCCGCACATCCGTACGCGCGAACGGACACGCACCTGCACATCGCGCACTCAGCGAGTTCGCAATTCCCGCTTTCACCCTTCGCCTTCACCCGCAATTCGTTGACACATTGTGTTTTGCGCGTGAAGGGAATGTCATTTTTGACTTCACCGGTGAAGGAATTTAAGGTAAAGCCTTCACCCACAAATCACTGTTTCATAGTTTCTTACAGTCGTATAGTGAAGAGATGAAGGCAAAAAACGAAAAACAGCGGACGCGCGCACTACGCGTGCGCGTAGGGGGGATGAGGTGGGATGCAGGTGCACTTCAAAAAAGGGCTTCTGGTAGTTGCAGGGGCGCTGCAAGTGTTAGATGAACCACAATACAATCCATCTGTGGTATTAGAATTAAATTGAATCATCTTATTTGTGTGTTTGTTTAGAACGTCAAGACGCAAATAAATAGATAAAGATTCGCTGATTTAGATTAGAATTTATACATTTGCATCATAGAGCAAAGTCAATTTTGTATGGTGCATAATGAGAAAATAGAAAAACAGGCTATAAGTCGTCTTAAGGTGGATAATCCGTGGTAGAAGGAAGGTGTGATTCCTGACTTCTTTAGAGGTGCCGATTAAAAATACTATTTTTCCCTTGAAACCTTACAACTATTTCATGGATAAGAGTGGCCTATTGTTTTAGGGATTAAAGATTCTTTCAGCTGAGATTATATGTGCTGCACGATTGCTGCATCACTCCAAATTATAAATTAAACATGTTAATATAGGTATGGAAGAAAAGAAAATAGTACTGGGTTCGGGCATGGTGACGCTTGACCAGCTGCAGAAGTTTGCTGATGATACTGTCAGCGAGGAATACGTGGGCGGCACACTGGGCAACATTATGATGATAATGGGCCACTATGGTTGGCACGCAATGCCTGTGACACGTCTCGATGTGTCGGTCGATAGCGAGAAGATTGTCGACGACATGAAGGCCAGTGGCATGGACTTGCGCTATGTGATACGTGAGGAAGGCGGCAAGACTCCCGTCATCTTTCAGCGCAACTACACTAAGCGCGATGGCAGCAAGGGGAAGAGTATTGGGGCTCCGGAAGGACGCAGCCGCTTCATTCCCTTCAGTGCCATCACGAAGAAAACGGCGCAAACCATCATGGAAGAGTTGAATGAGGTGCCCGATGTGCTTGTGTTCGACCGTGCCTACCCGGCCTACATAGACCTTGCGAAGCACTTTAAAGAGAAAGGCGCTTTGGTGTATTTTGAGCCTGAGGGCATCAGCCCGGCCAATCAGAAGAATGTGGAAAAGCTCATTGCGCTGAGCGATGTGGTGAAGTATTCGGGTAAACGAATCAAGGACACGGCGCTGTTTGGGAAATACAAGGATACACTCTTCATCGAGACCCGCAGTGAGGAGGGTTTGCGTTTCCGTCTGCAGGGAACGTGGCATGCTGTTGCGGCTCCGGAACTGCCCGGAGAATTTATGGATGAGGAGGGAGCCGGCGACTGGACTTCTGCAACCTTTATCCACTTGCTCACAGCGCATGGCGTGCGCCATATGGCCGACCTTTCTGCCGACGACTGTGCCGCCTTGCTGGCTCAGGCTCAGAAGAAGGGGGCTGAGAACTGCTGCCGTGAGGGAGCCCGCGGACTAATGAGATCATAAGAAAGCACGACTAAAAACATAACAACTATGGCAAGAGAAATATTCTATCACGGATCATCTCAACGATTTGATGAGTTTGATATGTCTCATGCTCTGGAGGGCGATGGCAAGGTAAAGTTTGGTTATGGTGCGTATGTAACGTCCAATTTCGCTACGGCTGCACTCTATGCCGGCAAGAGCAACCACTCAGGTCACTACTATGTTTACACGGTGGAGGTGCCAGAAAAAAAGGCTGACAACTTTATAAGTCATCGATACCCCGTCGAAGCATCGCTCCTAAAGAAGGTGGAAGGAAAGCTAGGCAAGGTCACGAAGGAGAAATATCTTGAGAATGCAGGAAAATCCTTCCGCAAATACATCGCCCTAGCTCTTTCGGGGAAGCACATACCTGACAATCCGGAGAATGCGAAGCCTTCTGTGGCGGAGGAGAAGGCCGCTTCTGAATTTCTGTTGAGCCTCGGCATTGATTTTATCGAGTGGCCGCAAGGTGCTTGGAAGAAACCTTGGAAGCAAACTAATCGTGCAATTCTCGATGAGAAGTCGATTAAGATTTTGAAGATTGAAGAAGTAGAATTGGCCCCCAAAGGCAAGAAAGGTACACTTGAACTTATCGAAGGATCGCAAAAAACAATATTTGAAGCGAAATGAGTAGAGAAAAGCATAGTGTAGCTCCACTTGTCAAGGAGTTTTATCCTGAGTATTACAGTCTGCATGAGTATCCTGCAGACCAATGTGTAGTATTCACAAAGGTAGACTTGCCTTGGGGAATACTCGGCAACTTCGGGCGCACATCGATAATCGTAAATGGCGTCACCTTCCGCACGGCAGAACAACTCTTCCAAATGATGAAATTCAAAGAAGCAGAGCAGCTAATGGACATCTACAAGTCAGGCGGCTTGTTCCTCAAGCACAAGGCCAAGAAATGGGAGAACCAGGACAAGCGCAGGGCGGATTGGGGCAGCATGGTGGTTGATGCCATCAAAATGTGCATACAACTTAAGTATGAACAAAATGAAGATTTCCGCAACGAGCTTGAGCGAACCAAGGGAATGTATATCGTTGAAGGGCAGAAAAAGGGACCCGACACTTGGGGTGCCAAACTGACTGATGATGTATATGCTGGCTCCAACCTTATGGGGCGCCTCCTGATGGAGCTGCGCGATAATGGCAAACTGGAATATCACCTGCCCGACAATGCTCTGGATTTCATTGAGATCGTAAAACTGGAGCTTGACAAATAATGGGTTCATCCGACATTTGGAGTGATGTGGCAATCGTGCAGGGCAAACAGCCTTAGATAAAAGTATTTTTAATCCCTAAAAAAACTAATCCAACCTCTTCATCACCTTTGTCTTATTGTTGATTCTCTCTACTTTCCCTGTCGATATGGAGCAGTAGTATAAAGCATGAATGCCGGTTCTATAAACCATGATTGTGCTGGTTACATAGAATCGAACAGACTTGATGGGGTTGGCAGAAAACTTTGTTTTACAAACGAATAGAAAATATGGATGCAAGACAATACATGATCGTGGATTTGGAAAGGCGAGGGGAGCGGAGTATGTTCATCACCGAGCAAGTGGCCTATATCAAGGCCAACTATAGCGGAGGTTGGACGGTACGTTTTGCGACTTCGCCCCGATTTTTTCAATACAACAAAGCGCGCTTGCTCATTCTTTCTGATCCAGAGGTGATCGACCTTGAGGAAAAGGGGATGTATGTCAACAATAAGCGAATTGGTGATGTGGCCGAGTTGCTTTGTTTTTCCACACCACAGGAGAAGTTCTATCGCGTGACGCACACGAATGGTTTTGTGGAGTGTCTCGACGGCAGGCAGGTGTATGTGACGCGCACGCCGGTGGACCAGATCGGTGGGGGCGTGTGGGACTATTTGCGAAAGTTGGCCGACGAAACGGGACTTTGCGACGAGGAGGGGAACAATAGTTTGGCGAAGGGCTATGCTTGTGTGGATGTGAAGCGAGATAATGTGCCTTTGGCGCAGTATCTCGGCGCGAAGCGAAAATTAGCGGTGCGCGCGTTGCCCAAAGTGGTTTATTACCCCTTCGGGTGCAACGCGAGCCAGCAGGCCGCGGTGGAAGCGGCTTTGTGCCATCAGGTGAGTATCGTGCAAGGGCCTCCGGGCACGGGGAAAACGCAGACGATTCTCAACATCATTGCGAATTTGCTCTTGGCAGACAAAACGGTGTTGGTGGTGTCGAACAATAATTCGGCCGTGGTCAATGTGGCCGAGAAGCTCCACCGTGAAGGTTTGGGCTTCGTCGTGGCGCAGTTGGGGAATGCGGAAAACAAGGTGGCTTTCGTGCGTTCGCAAAGTGCGCATTATCCGGAAATGAGCGATTGGGCTTTGGCAGATGAGAAGCCGGTGAGGGAGTTGGCGCGACGGGCGCTACAAACGGTGACGCAAGGTTTTGAAGACCAAACGATGCGGGCGCAACTCAAGGCGGAATACGATGCGCTGCTGCGCGAACTGCAATACAACGACCTGCTGGGTGGCGAGACCTTGTCGGAAGACGGGCGACTGACGGGCTTGTCCGGCGCGCAACTGATGAAGTTGCTCACGGCCTATCGCCAACATGTGGAGCAGGGACGAAAGGTGGGGACGTGGGTGCGCCTGAAATGGGCTTTGACGTTCGGCTTTCGCCTGTTCTCGTTCCTCAAAGGAGAGGCTACGGAGGTCATCGCCGGTTTGGAGAAGGCTTTCTATCGTGTGCGTAAGGCGGAGATAGAGCGTGAACTGGCGATGCGCGAAGAGCGCTTACAGGCGTTGGAGCTGGAGGAGGCGCTCGAAGCACTTACCACTTCGTCGCGGCAAATGCTCCGACACAAGATGGCCGAGCGTTTCGGAGGTGGCGCTCGCCGGCAGTTTACTGTGAGTGGCATCAAGGCGAATACCGAAGCGTTTTTGAAGGAATATCCTGTGGTGCTGAGCAGTACGGACAAGTCGAACACGAACATTCATTCGGATTACGTGTTTGACTATGTGATCATGGACGAGGCTTCGCAGATAGACATCAAAACCGGGGCTTTGGCCTTGTCGTGCGCTATGAATGCGGTGATTGTGGGCGACAGCAAGCAGTTGCCCAATGTGGTGAGTCAAGCCGATGCGCTGGCCTACGGGGCTGTACGCGCGAATTATGCGGTGGGGGATTGTTACGACGCGGTGAAGTGCAGTTTTTTGCAATCGTGCATCGAGGTTTTCCGAGATGCGCCCACCACGTTGCTGCGTGAGCACTATCGTTGCCATCCGAAGATCATCGGTTTTTGCAATCAGCGATTTTATGACGGCGCACTGCTCGCGATGACGACCGATGAGGGGGAGAGCAAGGTGCTGCAGGTGGTGCGCACGGTGGAAGGCAACCATGCGCGCGGACATTTCAATCAGCGCGAGATCGATGTGCTCATGCAAGAAGTGCTGCCCGAATACATGGGCAAAGGGAGTTTGGGCATCATCACGCCTTACCGCGATCAGGCAGAGGCGATCAACCGGGCTGTGGGGCAGGAGCTGGCCAGTACGGTGCACAAGTACCAAGGGAGAGAGTGTGACACGATCATCATGAGTATGGTGGACAATGCGCCGACGGATTTTTCGGACGACGCGAATTTGCTGAATGTGGCGATTTCGCGCGCCAAGACGCGGCTTTGTCTCATTGTCACCGGGAATGAGTTGCCGGAGGAATCGAACTTGTCGCAGTTGATCAATTACATTCGGTACAACAACTTCGAAGTGCGCGAAAGTAAGTTGCACTCCGTTTTCGATTTGTTGTATCGGCAGTATTCGGCACAGCGGTTGGAATATCAAGCGACTCATTCGACTGCATCAGGTTTTCTTTCAGAGCATCTACTCTACGATGCTTTGCAACAAGCGTTGTGCGAAATGGGGCGCAGCGCGCTCGCAGTCTTGTGTCACTACCCGCTTTCGAAACTGATCGCGGATCCGGCACTTTTGGACGCGGAAGAACGTGCTTTTGTAGAGAGTCCTTTCTCGCATGTGGATTTTCTGATCTACAATGCGATCACGAAACAACCGTTGCTGCCGATTGAGGTGGATGGTTGGGCTTTCCACCAAGGGAATGGTGTTCAGCAGCACCGCGATGCACTGAAAGATGGCTTGCTCGCAAAATATGGTTTGTCGCCTTGCCGCATTTCGACCACTGACCGCGTGACGGTGGAGACGCTAAAGGGGCTCTTGGTGAAACGTGCGTTGGTCGGTGAGTGACCGAGTAAGGAGACTTAGTGACCAATTTTGTTTTTTCTTGGAGGAGGCATTCTATGAATGGTGCCCCATTTTATTTCGTTAAGATTTTCGATACTTGAGATTGCGAGTATACAGAAGAAAATCAACAGTAGCCCCAGACAAAAGCTGAGGTTTGAAACACCAAAAGCAGAGTTCTTCAAATAAACAAGTGGCTTTCTTATCTGTTGTGTTAATCGCATACAGAAAAAGCCCACCGACAAAGGGAAATATCACCAAGGAAACAAGAAGAGCACACACGGCAAATAAATAATGATAGACGAGAATAGAGCACCATATATCACTACATGAAAGAGAATAGCCCCTTATTATCACCTCAACCATACCACCATAAAAGGTATAAAACCGCCGCATCCGCATGAAATGAAATATATTTTAATCTTTCAGCGTAAGAAAATCGGTCTTTCTATTGCGTGTAAAAAAAGTATTTTGTATCTTTGCACCATTAAATGAAATGTCACCCTCAAACGAGAAGATAACAGAAAACACGTGACCCCTATTATATGGGGTTACCCCCATCAACACTTATTTTTCAAAGGAACAGTCTAATTTTGCACTTGCAGATTGACTCTACGTAAACCTTCACTTCAAGCTCCTTGAAAAAAATTATCAATTACTTCTTTTTTTCGAATAAATTATTTCGTATATTGCTCATGCAAACAAGCTAAGAACAATTTGCTCAATATTGAAATCTAACATTTCATTACGCGATGATGGCCCCATCGTGCCCCTATATCAAGTTTATTGAAAAAATAATTACCAATTATTCCTCTTTTGGGTGAACTATTTCGTATATTGCTCATGCAGGCAAGCTAAGGACAACTTACTCAACATTGAAATCTAACATTTAATTACGTGATGATGACTTATAGCGAACTCTTACATCAAGTTTCTTTTGAGGATATCATTCCTTATTTTGAACCTCATCTCCTTTATGGCTACAAGCAGCATTACGACATGCTGAAACAGCTCGAGCCTATTGCTGCAGACGATGATTATGAAGGTCTTCGAACCATTGAGATAGATCGTGCCCCTACTGCTGAGGGGGGGCTGCTGCAGACGCACAGTCTCAACAATGAACCTTGGCAATATTCTTTGGCTAATCAGATCATACTCGCAGAGGGGGTGAAAGCGCCACTGGCCGAGATTGCTGCGTGCTGTTTGTTTTCTTCGTCCCATTATGGGTTTGTAGAGAACTACATCGATGTGCCAACACATGAATGTATGTGGATGTGGGTGGATATCTATAACAGAGGCGCTTTGTTTGATAAGTTCTCTGGGCCATATGATTCATACTTCCGTCGATCGTGGATTAGAAAAACGAAGGCGTATCGTGATAGTTTGAAAAGACAAATGAAGAGATTAGATGAGATCAATGCCATCGGTTCAAAGCGTCACTTTTGGAAGCGTGCTAGTATGCGAAATGCCTATCTTGAAGTCGTGACACACCTCAGCGCATACGTCAACTATGTGACGCAAGGCAATCATCTTGTCGCTCCACCTTCTGCAAAAGAGCTGTGCTCAGGTCTGTTCAAGTCTTATCGTAAGTCACTTGATACGCTTTGGAGTTTTGCAGACGATGCATCACACAGAGTGGCATATTTGCAAGACCTTGTTCAAAAATATGGAGCTCTTGATGGCGCGAGATTAGGCAATGTGATTGTCTGCATCACAACGTCTGCAGCTCATCCGTTGGAAGCTAATGAGCAAGAAGCAATAGCTGCTTTGTTCGACGACGGAAAGACCAACGTGGTCTGGTGTGTGAAGCATGATGATCGGGTGAAGGAGGCAGTGCGCATAGACTACGCATTTTATGAATGATGGATAGATTGGAATTGTGGATGCCAAGATGCAACTGCTCGACAAGAATTATCATCACATGTTGAATGAAGAGTAAGAACAAACCAATGGACTATAGCAAATTCAAAGATTCATACGATGAAAATCTCATCGCGAAGTGGAAAAACCATGAAGTGGAGCTGGATGTTGAGACGCTTCGTTCGCTCCTCTATGGATATACTTTCAAGCCAGAATACACAAATGGCGTGATAGAAGATGCTCTTTCTATGGATTATTGGAAAGAAAGAGCATTTGAAGAAGATGAGGATGATAGCACCTCTTCTTTTAATTTAGACGCGGATATCATGGACGACCTAGAAAAGGCTATGGAAAATGTCGACATGTATGAGGTTGAGACTCCACAGGAGCGTCTACTCATGGAGGTGCTTGACAGCACAGGTGATGGCATGACTCCCGAAACAGCCATTTGCGTCATCGATGTTAGCCAGGAATACGAATATCTTGAGCGTAAGTTCCCCTTCTCCTGCCTTTGCGTAGAGAAACAGACACAAAGTGGCGGTATCGACTGCCTCTATTTCAAGGAGAATGCTTTTGATGAGAAGTGTATCTATTTTGATATCAGCCGAAAATTGGGGTAGGAACGAATGATGGGGTTTAGGAAATATATTGTCACCTTCATTTTGTCTGTCTTCTCACTGGCAGCTTATAGCCAGCAGCTATACAATCGCTATGGAGAAATCATAGGTCGCTACGAGAGTGAAAAGATTTACGACCGCACTGGTTTCTACAAAGGACGCCAACTTGCTGATCAGTTCTATGATGCTAAAGGCAACTATATCGGTCGTTATAGCAATGGTAGATACTGCGACAAGCAAGGCGATTACATCGGATATCTCAAAGACAGCAAGTTCTATAGCGGATCGGGGGTGTATATGGGCGAAATCAAAAGGGAGCAGGTCTACGACAGATTCGGGTATCTTTTGGGGAGGGTTCGTGGTGCTCCTGAACCTTTTGTTGGTGCCGTATATTTCTACATATTGCTGTCCGGTAAACTTCAAAACGGTAGAAAAATCCGGTTCATCCGAGCGTTTGGAGGGATGCGGCAACTACCGAGAGCCCTTTTTCTCTGAGTTCGGTCTGGCCTCTCGATCATGGATTCCACCGCCGGTTCCCACTTCAGCTCCTTCTGCCCTCACTTCAACGCCCAACGCGCGCGTGTTACACGCGCGTCCGGCGTTTTTCGTTTTTTGCCTTCACCTCTTCACCACAAGGCCGTAAAAAACTATGCATCAGTGACTTGTGGGTGAAGGCTTCACCCCTCTTTCCTTCACAGGTGAAGGCAAAAAAGGGCACAATCCTTCACCCACAAAACACACTGTATCAACGGATTGCGGGTGAAGGTGAAGGCAGGAATTGCGAACTCGCTGAGTGCGCGATGCGCAGGGGCGTGTACGTCCGCGCGTAAGGAGGTGCGGAGGCGGAAACGGCGAATGGTAGGGTTGAGAAGGAGCGTGCGTCGTTTCCCCCAAAAATGGGGAGGGAGAAGAGAAAAGAAGGGGCATTTCGAAAGAAAGTCCACAATTTTTCATTCAATCTCTCCAGATTCTCAAGAAACTAAATATTTTTCACACAAAATATTTGGCCATTCGAAACTAAATTCTTACTTTTGTGCTTGAAGAAACACAACTCCCTTCCTCCCGCCGCACTGCTGCGTCTATATAGCGCAAAGTCGAGGTACTGTCCCGACCATCCGCGCAAACACTCTTTGACTTACAGAATCGGCGCGACTTCGCCATATCCCAACCTCTCGGAACAGACAAAAAGGCGCTACGTTCCGGCGCGGGGCGCGTTTTCACGCGACCGTGACGTGGCATTATCGAAGCTATCCAATCCCCTGTTCATGCAGTATACAATCATGTTCCGCTGTATTGCCTTGGCGCTGACCATTCATGTACTGGGGCACTTATCTTGCAGGGCGACTGTTCAACACGAAGATAAAGAGCCTCAATATCTTTGCCGGCCTTGGTTTTCGTCTATTCAGCACCCACGACAAGTGGTTCCTCCGCCAGATGGCGGTCAGATAGTGTTCGCTGCCTACAAGTGCATCGTTCGCCCAATGAGCGGTTCAGGATAATTGTGACTTTGGTTGGAATCACAGTACTGATTGCCAGTACCCCTTATCTTGTCATAGATGAGATAATATAGGATTCTTTCTGATTCGCAGAGATATACAATTATTAAATCGAGAAATAAGACAACTATGAAAGAGCTTAAGTGTCCAAATTGTGGTAAAGTATTCAGCGTGGACGAATCGGAGTATGCAACCATCGTCAACCAAGTGAGAACAGCAGAGTTTGAGGAAGACCTACACCGTCGTCTTGAAGAACTCTCCAAAACGAAAGATGCAGAACGAAACAACGCCGTGCTTAAGGCGGAGTCTGATTTTCAAAAGCAACTTAGCAGCAAAGAAGCAGAGCTGATGAAAAAAGACGAAGAACTCGCGCGCCTCAAGGTGCAGATGGAGGGTGTGGCGCAGTCGAAACAACTGGAGATGAACGAGCAGCTGTCTGTTAAGGACCAAGAGATTGCAAAGTTGCGTGAACAGGTGAATCGTATTGCGGAGTCTGCTCAGAAAGATGTAACCCTAAAGCTTGCAGAAAAGGAACAGGAGATTGTGCGTCTGCAGTCGACGATACAAAACAGTGAGCGTGAGCGTCAGGTGGCTGTGTTGGAAGAACGCAACAAGTCGGCTGAACAATTGAGCCAAAAAGAACGCACCATTGTTGAGCTTCAGGGAGCTGTGAAGGCTGCTGAGAATGACAAAACGATTGCTGTGAACAATGTAAAATCACAATACGACATCATACTCAAGCAGAAAGAAGAGGAAGTGGAGCGTTATCGCGACATGAAAGCAAGACTGTCTACAAAGATGGTTGGCGAGACTCTGGAACAGCATTGTCAGATTCTTTTCAACCAAAACCGTGCTTTCGCATTCCCTAATGCTTATTTCGAGAAAGACAACGAGGTGGTGGACCACAGCAAAGGCGATTTCGTGTTCCGTGACTTCGTTGACGGCACTGAGTATATCTCCATCATGTTTGAGATGAAAAACGAATCAGAAAGTGCCGGCACGAAGCACAAGAACGAAGAGTTCTTCGACAAACTCGACAAAGACCGCAAGAAGAAAAACTGCGAATATGCAGTGCTCGTGTCGATGTTAGAGCCAGAGAATGAACTTTACAATCAGGGTATTGTCGATGTGTCTTACCGCCATGAAAAGATGTTCGTCATTCGCCCACAATTCTTCCTACCACTTATTGGTCTGCTTACCCAAGCCTCCAAAAAAACAGTCGACTATAAGAAAGAGGTGGAACTGGCTCGTCAACAAAACATCGATGTAACCAACTTCGAGAACAAGCTGCTTGATTTTAAGAACCGATTCGGCAAAGACTATCGACTGGCATCCGATAAATTCCGAGAAGCTATCAGCGAGATTGACTCCACAATCAACCATCTCCAAAAGGTTAGAGCCGCTCTCATCGGTTCGGAAAACCACCTCCGTCTGGCCAATGATAAGGCGGAAAAACTGACAGTGCGTTCACTCACGTACAAGAATCCAACTATGGCGGAAAAATTCAAAGAAGCTAGGGACGCAAATAAGTTGTCGAATGTAGAAACAGAGGAGGTTGATGATTAATGATTGATACAATTAGTCGATAAAGCGTGTGCGAACTATGCTATATTAGATTATTGCTGTTCGTTACTTCAAAATGACACAATTTCCCTATCCGCAATGCCCATCAATAGGCATTGCGGGCTTCTTTGGGGAAAAGTAAGCCCCCTCTTCGACTATCTCATCGGCTGTCCGCTAAAATAGTCGTTTTTACTTTATTTCTCTGTGAGAGAATTTGTAACTTGTTATTAACAACAAGGGATTCGCAGTTCCCTCACGCGAAAGCGCTAATCCCCTCTCAAAAAAACTATTGATTATCACCCCTAAACATTTTGTATCAATGAAAAAGATTTTGGTTTTTGGCGACATTCACGGACGCAGCTTTTGGAAGGAAGTGATCATGGCAGAGCAGCCCACGCAGACCATTTTCCTTGGCGACTACGTGGTGAGTCGTGAGAACATCAGTGAAGAGGCGCAGCTTGAGAATCTTGCCGACATACTGCAATATAAAGAGGAGCACGCTGACGAGGTGATCCTCCTACGTGGCAACCACGACACGGAAGCAGCAGGCTATCGCTGGGCAGAGTGTTATCCCGACTTTGAGAGTAAGGAACTTTTCCCAACCAAGCGCTTTGAGCAACTCACACAGTGGATGCATCAGCAGGACGGAATCCTCTTCAGCCACGCAGGAGTGTCGCGCACGTTCCTTGCAGATTGTGGCATGACCATCGAGGATATGGAGCGATCGGCAGACCTCAACGACCCTCGCTTTGGCTTCACTCCCCTCGACGGCTACGACACCTACGGCAACTCCATTACTCAGACACCGTTGTGGATTCGCCCGGAGGCCTTGATCACCGACATGCCGCAGGGGCTGACACAGGTGGTGGGGCACACCACACAGAGCCAAGTGACGATGATGGAAGACGAACAAGGCAATGAATTGTGGCTGTGCGACGCATTGAGGAAGGGTAGCTATCTCTGCATTGAGGAAGCTGAGTTTGTGGTAAAAGAATGGGTAGTATGAGGCTGAAAGTGGAAAAAATAAACAACAGGTGGTATGTTAATGGTGAACCATCAAAGACGCCTCGGGTGGACGACCTCAAAAAACAGTTTGACGAACTTAACGAGACCTATTTCGAAGGTGTGCTGCCACCATGCCGTATGTTTTGTACGACATCTCCAGATCGTCTTGCAGCCGTATGCCGACCTAGTCAAAAAGAGATTGTGTTCAATCGGAATTGGAGGTATATATGGACAGCATCACTGATCAGGAAAGTACTCATTCATGAGATGATACACCTTCATATACATTATAAATATAAGAAGGTGGGACGCTGGCTGAACTCATTTCATCACATGTGGCCCTTCGCCTATGAGTGGTGGAAGCTCAACTGGAAATATCACTTGGGATTGAAGCTGCTGGAGCCCATCCCCATCAAAGGCATTTCGAAAGGGACTTGAAAAGACTTGTATGATTGTTTGGATTCAGGCAAGGAGAGTCGTATAATAGTATTGAAAAACCAAAAAGCAGAATCGTAGAAGAATATGGAAACTGAAACTCAGAAGACCACACCGACCACATCGCTTTTCGACCACATTCGCAAGGCTGCTGAAGAGCTCCGCGGCTCGGGCATAGATGAAGAGACGCTGAATCTCGAGACGCTCGACACCATCAAGCGGGAGCTTAAGCTCGACAATCGGAAAGAGGCCATGATCATCACCATCTTTGCGGTGAAGGGCAACAATGGTGATGTCGACTTAAGTGACATGGCCAATTTTCTGGCCTGCTCAGAGTTTGATGCCATGACACTTTCTGCAGCACTCAAGTCGCTCGCAGATAAGGGCTTCATCGTTAGGGAAGAGGACAGTCCGGCCCCCATGCCGCAATATAAGTTTGCCGATGACATTCTTGAGGCTATCGTAGAGGGACGTGAGGTGCGACCCATGCCCACGATTTCAGAGACCAACTACGACCAGTTTGATTTCTGCGAGGATGTGCACAAATTGATGTGTAGGCGCGCAAAGAAGACGTTGACGACCAAGGGGCTCTTCTATAGAACAAAAGAGATGGAAGATACATATCCCAATATAGAGTTCATCAGTAAGGTTAAAGAGGAACTCTCTGAGGTGAAGCACCGCATCATGCTCTATGACCTTTGCTATCTCTATTCGATGGACAAGGGCGACAATATCGAGATGCGCAGTATGCTCAAGGCCATGTATTCCAATCGCATGGATGCCGCGCACGAGCAGAAGGCATTGCGACTGGGCGACCATCCGCTCCTTGACCACAAGCTGGTGACCATCGAGGGTGACGAGAAGCTGAAGGTTGACGACCGAATGCTTCAACTGCTGTATGGCGATGCGGCAGAGGCTTTCTTGACAAATGTGAAGAAGCTTGACCGCTATTCGTTCGTAGCTGAGATTAACAAGGCCTTCTATAATCCTCGCGATTTCAGCATGCGCGGTAATCCATTTGCAAAGATGCACGAAGCAGCCAAACTTGAGACGGCTAACGAGGAGCTCGCCATGGTGAAGACGCTCAAACTGAAGGTGCCGTCGCTAGATGCTCGCATGGTGTTCTATCTTGTGGCCAATGACCGCGTTCACAACGAGGATTTTCAGCTCAACGAACTCGACAACGTATTTGTCTCGGGGCTCTATGTCAGCTATCTGCGAGAGTTTAAGAACAGCACGCACCCATTGGTGAAGACAGGACTGGTTGAGGTGAAGGCCAAAGGCATGTTCGACGATGCCATACTGCAGCTCACCGAAGCTGGCGAGGCGCTGCTTTTTGAGGATGATATGGAACTCTTCGAACAGCCCATCACTGGCAGCGACATCGTTCAACCCGACTCGGTGGTGAAGAAGCGTCTCTTTTTCGACGATGAACTCCGGAAGCAGCTCTCGCTCCTTGGCAATTCGCTGAAGGAGGAGAACTATCAGAAGTTGCTGGCGAGATTGGAAGAGAAACGTATGCCAACAGGAATATGCGCATTGCTCCATGGACTTCC
>ENA-OWND01000667-OWND01000667.1-metagenome-genome-assembly--contig:-NODE-667-length-23323-cov-4.980316_pt1 | contig 23323 bp, 22 predicted proteins | sample MGYA00245342_ERZ651119 | MGnify/ENA primary metagenome ERZ651119 (study PRJEB26857, sample SAMEA4031756) | metagenome | biome: human; feature: oral; material: saliva | place: Philippines | collected 2014... | reverse complement strand
TTTCCCGAAGACACTAAGAATCAGCTCTGCAGCAAAAGAGCTCAATGAAACTCCCCCGCAACAGTCTCCAAAGAGCATCGTGATTAATGCCGTCCAAATCCGCACCTCTACTGCGTTTCTTGTTGTGCTGAGGAAGGATTTGATACTCAAGCGTTGCTTCAAATTCCGAAAGAAGGTCTCAATAAGCCATCCGGAGCGATACAATAAGGCGATATTACTTGCCGACAGCGCGTTTATGTTCGTCAATAGCTCTACCACCTCTGGCCACTCTCTTGATTGAAGACTGCAATATGCCTCAAAGGCTTATCGTATTTGTATTGAGTCTGCACACCGGTAAGACGAATCTTTTGATCCATCGGTATGTTTTGGTGTCTATGCTCAGGTAGCCCCAACTCCTCAATAATCTCATATTGTATTTGCTGGTTTGCACGCCGAACAATAGCATCTTCTCGACCAAAATGGTCTGTCGTGTGGTTATTGGAATAGTTAAAAGGTATGGCAGTGGACATTCCTGTGTTTTTATACAGTCTTTCTGCCGATCGGCACACGGAAGATAAATTTTTTTGTCAAGATTTTTTTTTGTTTGAGAAAAAAAATACCTTTGCGGCTGTTTTTCCGAATAAGTCTCTCTTTATGACTCTTTTGGGGGCGTAATACCCTTCGGATTTGAAAGACGGAAAAGCGATGAAAAAACCATAGTAATAATCCCAAAAATTTAAGAACAAAACAATGAACAAGAAAGTATTGCTGCTGATAGCAGTATTGTTGTGTGGTATCGGCAGTGAGGCTGTAGCGCAGGAGAAGAGTAAGACGTGGACTTTACAAGCCGGAATAGGGTACGGCCAGACAGAGTATCTGGGCGATGCCTTTGCATCCGGATTCTATGTTGGCAAAAGATTGGCCAATGTCATTGAAGTCGGATTCACGATGTATAATCTCTTGTCTCAAAAAACAGAATATGGATTCTCCTATGCGGAGGCAACTGCTCTTCCATACCATTATCTGGAAGTTGCGCAGTATGAGGATGCCACTTGGAAAAGTCTTAATTCTGGAAGTTCTACCTCCTATATGGCCGTTGCCGGTTTCAGCCCCATCAAGCTGATTTGGAAGAACAGCCGTCATGATTTGGTTTTAGCCGGTCAGGCAGGTTTTTCTTATAAAAACAATAATTATTTATATATGGATGTAGACAATAAGCATGCTATGGCACGCACATATGCCAATGGCAAATTTAGCCTTGGTGCTCGCATGGCCTACGAATATCGCATCTCCAATACCCTTGGGGCAGGAGCTACTGCGACGTATGAATTCGGGGGCGAAGTTTTTGCAGCCTTGGCTACATTCAATGTTCATTTCTAAGAAAACAAGACCCTGATAAGGGAAAAGCAGGGGGAGCCGGCATGTGGTCGGCCCCCCCTTTTTCTTTTTGGGGAGGTTATTGTTTGTCTCGATGCTCTATGGGGATTCAAACAGGTATTGCAGATACGACTGTCCCATCAAAGGCGGAAGGCGGAGCATTTACTTAGCTGTGGAATGTCTATATTTGGAAGGTTCTAAAAAACAGACTGCAAAATGAATCAAATCAGCCTTCCGCAACGATCCTCCTTTGCCTCCTGCCTGAATGGTAAGGATGTGGATCTCTACCATTTGACGAATGGAAAAGGAATAGACGCTTATATTACCAACTACGGTGCCCGAATCGTTGCCCTCATCGTGCCGGACAAAGACGGCAATCGGACGGACGTCGTCCTGGGGCACGACTCCCTACAGGAATACATCGACTCGGAGGAGCAGTATTTCGGTGCCGTCTGCGGCAGGTATGCCAACAGGATTGCCCGCGGTTCTTTCTCCATAGACGGCAGATGCTACAGCCTGCCGATCAACAATGGGCCGAACTCTCTGCATGGCGGCATCAGCGGATTTAATACGAAGGTCTGGGAGGTGAAATCCGCCGGCCCCTCTTCGCTTGTGCTGGAATACGTGTCGGCAGATGGAGAGGAGGGGTATCCGGGCGAGCTGGTCGTTCGGATCATTTACAGCGTCACGGATGAGGGCGCATTGCACATAGACTATCGTGCTACGGCGGATGCTCCTACGGTTCTGAATCTGACCAATCACTCCTATTTCAATCTCTCGGGTGCAGGCGATCCCTCCGTGCATGATCATACCCTCATGATACAAGCCCGGCATTATCTCCCCACAGACGATACGGCCATCCCTTACGGCGAGCCTGCCGAGGTCGAGGGGACGCCGTTCGATTTCCTCACGCCTCACGGCATAGGGGATCGGATCGACAGTGCGATGGATCAGCTCATTTGGGCAAAGGGATACGATCATACCTTTATCGTGGACAAGCCGTCGGGGGCATATGGCTTTTGCAGCCGTTGCGTATCGCCCAAGACCGGAATCGTATTGGATGTCTATTCCTCCGAACCGGGTATGCAGGTGTATACGGGCAACTGGATGAGCGGAAAGCTGAGGGGGAAGTCCGATCGGCGTTATCCGGCTCGCTCGGCCGTTTGTTTCGAGACGCAGCACTATCCCGATTCGCCGAACAAACCGAATTATCCTACGACCCTCTTGCTCCCGGGCGAAGTGTTCGAGTCCCGGACGGCGTTCCGATTCGGTATCGTCGAGTGATCTTCTCACAAGGATTTTGTATCAAACCAATCATAAACAAGCAGAAATTATGGAATTAGACTTCGTAAGGAGTAGATTCATCAAGCACTTTGACGGATCTACGGGTCAGATCTTCACTTCTCCCGGGCGCATCAATCTGATCGGCGAACACACGGACTACAACGGCGGTTTCGTCTTCCCCGGTGCTATAGACAAGGGCGTCATGGCCGAAATAAAACCGAATGGTTCGGACAAGGTAAGGGCATATTCGATCGACCTCAAGGACTATGTGGAGTTCGGGCTCGGGCCGGACGATGCTCCCCGTACCACTTGGGCAAAGTATATCTATGGCGTCTGTCGCGAGATGATAGCCCGAGGTGTGGAGGTAAAGGGATTCAATACGGCCTTCTCCGGGGATATTCCGCTCGGAGCCGGCATGTCCTCTTCGGCAGCCTTGGAAAGCACCTATGCTTTTGCCCTGAACGAACTCTTCGGCAACGGTATGATCGACAAATTCGAATTAGCCAAGGTCGGTCAGGCTACGGAGCATAAGTATGTGGGTGTGAAGTGCGGCATCATGGATCAGTTTGCCAGCCTTTTCGGGAAGAAAGACCATCTCATCCGTTTGGATTGCAAGACGCTCGAACATAAATATTTTCCATTCCATCCCCAAGGGTACAGGCTGGTGCTTTTGGATTCGGTCGTAAAGCATGAACTTGCTTCCTCAGCGTATAATAAACGGAGAGAGTCCTGCGAAAATGTGGTCAAGGAGATTAAGAAAAAACATCCCGAAGTGGAGTTCCTGCGAGATGCTTCGATGAGTATGTTGGAAGAGGTGAAGGGCGAAGTCTCCGCCGAGGATTATATGCGTGCCGAGTATGTCGTCGAAGAAGTGCAGCGAGTGCTCGATGTGTGCGATGCATTGGAGCGCGACGACTACGAAACCGTAGGACAGAAAATGTACGAAACGCACGATGGTATGAGTCGTCTCTATGAGGTGAGCTGCGAAGAACTCGACTTCCTCAACGGCATAGCACGGGATTGTGGCGTGACCGGTTCGCGCGTCATGGGTGGCGGATTTGGCGGTTGTACGATCAACCTCGTCAAGAAAGAACTGTACGATCTCTTTGTCGAGAATGCCAAGAAGAGATTCAAGGAGCGATTCGGCCGCGAACCCAAGGTGTACAATGTCGTTATCAGCGATGGCTCTCGCAGGTTAGACTGACGGGGGACGCTGTTTCATCAGCAGCAATAGCTGAAAAAGAAAAGAGGATATGCCGGCACTCGGTGCATGGAGCATATCCTCTTTTCCTATCTGCTTCCATTCCGAACTGAAGAGATAGTGGGGGGTGGTGGGATCACTTTTTCCTGATGAGCTTGAAGATCTGTTCTTCTCCTTCGGAGACTAACTTCATCGTCTCGTCCGTCCAGCTGATGGCAGCTTTCTCTCTATTTTCTCTACCCCCGTCTCGTCTGGTGATGATGACAACCTCATCGTCACCGTTGCATTCGTAGTCGATTTCCTCTTTTGATTCTGCCGGTTTTGTCCCCATCCCTTCTATTCGGATGGTGAGCATGGCTTTGTTTCCTTCGTTGAATGCCAATTCCATATAGGCTTTGAAAGAAGGGCTGACGTTGTCTGCCGAAAGGTTGATTTCTTCGGGAGAAAGGTACCTCCTCCAGCACGTCCCTACGAAGGAGGGCGTTGAGTTTTGCGCTGCCCCGACAAGGAAGGTCAGCATACCGATAAGAATGATCGACAGTGTTTTCGTTGTTCGGTTCATAGTTTTTCGTTGTTCGTTAATAACCTGTTTCTATCAAAGAGGAAACGGATTAAGGTCGGTTTTTATTATCGGAGATCGACAACTTCTACGCCCGGATAGTCTTTCTTCATGAGTCGGAATAGGCCGGGAGAAGCTTTCGTGCGACTGATACCGGTGATTTTCGTAACGATCTTTGTCCCATCTTCCAGAGTAATCATGGCACCGGTCGGACGTGAGTCCCGAGAATCGACCTGTAGCTCGATTTGTTTGATGCCGTTAGCCGTTTTAGGCGTGAGACCGATCACCTTTCCTCCTTTCGTCGGAGGCAGCATGGCTGTGCGATAGCCGGCTTCGGATCGGGTGAGAATGATCAGCGGGTTGATCATAGCCAATTCTGCATTCGTCGGGTGGGAAATGTTGAGCGTGTTCTCGGAAGCATCGTAGTAAGAGAGCGTTTTCTTGCCATCGAATACGGCTGTGATAGAGCCGAAGCTGAGCCGAAACTGATTGTCTTTGAGGATGAGGCTACCGGAAGAGAGGGGTGATGAGCCCATGTCGTTGGGAGCTATGGTTTCTGCCTGAAAGTCTATTCGTGTTCCATCGGGGTTTGCAAGGTGCTTGGCTGCTGCTTGCAGTTCGCCTTGTGCTGTGCGTTGGGCCAAACCCGTAGCAGGAATGAAAAGAAGCAGAAAGAGGATCCGGAACATCCGGATCCGGTGCAAGGATGTTTTCATTGTTTCTTTCGGATTATCGGAGTGTTTCGAACAGGCGTTCCAGACTCATTTCGTCTTGGATCAATACCTGTCTCGGTTTGCTGCCGTCCTGCGGCGAAACGATACCGGCACCTTCCAGTTGGTCCATCAATCGCCCTGCACGGTTGTAACCGATATTGAACTTTCTCTGGATATTAGAGGTAGATCCCTGTTGTGAGTTTACTACCATTCGGGCTACTTCTTCGAAGAGAGGATCTTTCTCCTGCGGATTGAATGCTTTCGGTCCTCCCTCTTCACCTTCGGGCACATACTCCGGCAGCTCATAAGCCGAGGTATAGCTTTCCTGTAGCGAAATGTGGTGAGTGACGGCTTCGCACTCCGGAGTATCGAGGAAAGCGCATTGCAGACGTACCGTGTCTTTTCCCTGATAGAAAAGCATATCTCCACGGCCGACGAGCTGATTGGCTCCCGGTTGATCCAGAATGGTTCGGGAGTCGATCATGGAGAATACTTTGAAGGCGATACGAGCAGGAAAGTTCGCTTTGATGATACCGGTGATGATGTCCGTGGAGGGCCGTTGGGTGGCTACCACCATGTGAATACCTGCGGCACGCGCTTTCTGGGCGATGCGGGTAATCGGACGTTCTACCTCCTTACCCGATGTCATGATCAGATCGGCAAACTCATCGACGATCAGCACGATATAGGGCAGGAATTTATGACCGTGCAAGCGGCTGAGCTTGCCGCTGATAATCTGATCGTTGTATTCCTTGATGTTCCGAACCCGTGCTTCCGTCAGCATGCGGTAGCGATTGTCCATTTCGATGCAGAGAGAGTTCAGAGTGGGTACCACCTTGGTCATATCCGTCACGATGGCTCTGTCCTCGTCGGGGAGCTTGGCCAGATAGTGACGTTCGATGGCTTCGTAGACGGCGAACTCCAGCATCTTCGGGTCTACGAGTACGAACTTCAGTTCGGCCGGATGCTTCTTGTACAGGAGGGAGGTGATCATGGCATTCAGACCCACGGATTTCCCTTGTCCCGTAGCACCTGCTATCAGGAGGTGAGGCATCTTGCAAAGGTCGAAGATGAACACTTCGTTCGTGATCGTCTTGCCGAGTGCCACAGGCAGATCCATGTCGGACTCTTGGTATTTCTTGGAAGTCAAGACTGAGTACATACTCACGGTCTGTGGCTTTCGGTTGGGCACTTCTATACCGATCGTCCCTTTGCCCGGCATCGGCGCAATGATACGGATGCCTCCTACAGCCTTGAGACTCATGGCGATGTCGTCCTCAAGATTGCGAATGCGGCTGATTTTGATACCCGAATCCGGTGCAACCTCATAGAGCGTTACCGTAGGGCCTACTGTAGCCTTGATCGGTGTCACATGAATCTTGAAGCTGTCCAGCGTGGCGATGATTCGCTTTTGGTTCTCTTCTATCTCATTCATGTCGATCGGGGGTTGCTGCAGATCGTACTGGGTAAGCAGATCGACCGAAGGAAATTTGTATGAAGCCAAGTCCATTCTGGGATCCGTTTTGATTTCCGCCAACAGAGCTTCGTCCGCCTTTTCTTCCTCTTGAGCCAGTTCCACAGTCATCGATCCCATCTGTATGGACTGCGGAGAATCATTTTCCCCTTCTTCCTTATGAGGTGGAATATAATCATCCGGATCATCAGCACTTTCGCCTGCGGGGCCGTCTTCGTATTCCGAATTGTTGAGATAGCCGGAGAGATTCTTGCTTTCACCCGTGTCGTAGCCATTGCCGAGCGACTCGTTTTCGGACTCGTCATGATTATTTTTCCTCTCTTTCTTCGGCAGTTTGGGAATAGAGATCCAGCTTAGTCCCAGCAAACGGCGGAAGAAACCCATACATTCGCTGCGTACCACTACCGCTATGATGACGGCAAGGACGAGCAGAACTATGATCAGTCCGGCCTTACCTATATTGCGTTCGAGAAACAGTGTCCATTCTTGACCGTGCATACCGCCCCAACGAAGAAAACCTTCGAGACCTGAAAGTTTGTAGATGAATGCAGCTGCAAGGCTCGTCCAAAAGGTCATCACACCGCAGAATATCAGCCGTTTCACGACAGATATACGTTTGACGACACCCATAAGCTTGAGCGATAGCGAAAAAACGTAGAAAAGGAGGAAGAGCGTTCCGAATCCGAACAGCCCGTTCATCAGCCATTCCGACCATACTGCACCGCGGATGCCACACAGGTTGGCCACAGGAGCGCGACCGAGGAGGATGTCGCTGACCGGTGCATCTCGCACAACGCTCTGATCCACTCCCCCATATACGAAGAACGAACCTATGGCTATAGTCGTATAGAGCGCAATGGCCAGAAGTATGGCACCAAAGACAAAGCCGACCTTATCTCGGCTGAAAGTGTCCCGTATGGGTGTAATGAATATACGGCGCAGAAAGTTGCCTCCCTTTCTTGCATTGGCCGAGGATGTATTTCGTCCGGAGCTTCTGCTCCCTTTGCGTTGTTTTGTAGCCATCTCAAAAAAACTGTGATCCCCACAGAGGGGAGAATTGCTGTTTGCAGATTTTATTTCGTTCGAATCCTGACAAAAGTACGAATTTTTGTGCCCTCTACATTTCATTTTCGCTTAAGTTTCGAACCGCTTCGAAGGTGTGGCATGTACAGAAAAAGGGTTGACAGTTGGAGAGAATCGATTCAACTGTCAACCCTTTTTCCGTATGGTGTCATTCGCCGGAGGAATACCTGAAGGTATTAAGCATCCATGCAGGGTAGGCCCGATTCCGACAGGCTTACTTCCGATAGATCAGGTTCTCCCGTTGGATCAGCGCAGGGCTGCAGAAAGCTTATCGGTCAGTTCTTCGCCATGCAGATTACGGCCGATGATAGTGCCGTCGTTGTCGATCAGCAGGGTGTGAGGGATAGAATGGACGCCGTATTGCATAGCTGCCGGGCTTGCCCAGCCTTTGTTATCGGACATTTGCGGCCATGTGATACCGAGCCTTGTGATGGCTTTCTTCCATGCTCCCGGATTTTCATCGAGCGAAACCCCTACGATCTCAAGTTTCCCCTTGTAGTCGGCATAAACCTTGATCAGATCGGGCATGGCCTGACGGCAGGGGCCACACCAGCTGGCCCAGAAATCGACGAGGACGAGCTTGCCCTTGCCTACGTAGTCGGATAGCTTTACGGTCTTGCCTTCGGGAGTCTGCATGGTGAAGTCGGTGAAGGGGGTATTCATATCCGTTTTTTCTTGGGATTCCATTTGCTTTTGCATACCCATTAGAACGGGATCGTTGAGGTATTTAGGGAGAATCTGTCGGAATAGTGCCTGATTTTCGGCCAGACTGTTTTCGAAGTATTGCTCTTTGAAGAGAAAGACTCCTACAGGATTGGCGATATTTTTCTTCACGGCCTCTTTCTGCGCGATGGTGTATTCCCGTTCCATCTGATCCATTTTCTCCTCTGCTACCTCTTCCGTGAGGGTGGAATCGCTGTAAATTTCATTCATCTTGTTCATAATTTCGGCCATTTTGCTGCGTATCTCTTGATAGATGTCGTTCGTCGGGGTACCGGTGACGGATTCGTTTCCGCTCTTCATCTTTACCTCGATGTGTCCGTTCTCAAGAAAGAACGGAATGCTGAATACATCGGTAGCGGTCATACAGGAGAGGTAGCGAGCGACGGTCGAATCCTGCCTGCCCTTGAAGCTGAATGTGCCGTTGCGGATGATGGCCGAATCAAGACGGGTGACTTCCATGTTTTCGATAGATTCGAGGAATACGGTATCGCCATCGGCGGCATACTCCACGGTGCCAACGATCTTGTATCCGGATTTTCCTTTGTCAGAGCATGAGGCGGACAGCAGGGTGATAGCCGTGGCCGCTATTGCTATATAAGTGAGCTTCATTGTAGCTGCGAGAAGATTTATTCGTTTCATTGGTTGGATTTGTTTTTGGATTTCACACTGGTGGCAAAGTTATTGTTTTGGGCTAAAGTGCGGTATGCAACCGAAAGAGCCGCTGCCGATCCGAGTATCTGATTCTCTCTTCTCCTGCTTGATTCGGGAAAGTTATGTACAAACCGATTCCGGTGTCAGCACCTTTGCAGGCGATTCGTGGCGAAAAAATGCCTGCGGTACCATACTGTCTGCATCAGGCTGCGCGTGAGGAGGTAGAGGACGAAGGCGAGCCAAAGGGCTGTCTCGCCCAAGGCTCCACGAAGGAGGAAGAAAGTGGCGAAGAAAACAACGAAAGCAGCTGTCATGGCTCTCCGCATGGCTTTTGATGCAGTGGCCCCCACGAATACTCCATCCCACAGGAAAGCGGCAAAGGAGGCGATCGGTACCACTCCTGCCCAGAAAGCAAAACGGCGAGCATGCTCTATCACTTCGTATTTGTCACTCAGCACCGAAAGCAAAGCGGCCGGGAACAGCAGATAGAGCAAGGTGGCCATGAGGGAGACGACCGTCCCGATGCGAAAAAGGCGATGGATCATCAGGCGCAATTCGTCCGACCGGCATGCACCTATGTATCGTCCCGTAAGTGCTTCGCCGGCGTAAGCGAATCCGTCCATAAAGTAGGAGAAGAGGGTGAAGAGCTGCATCAGCAGAGCATTTGCCGCCACAGTGATCTCTCCCATAGCAGAGGACGCAGAGGTGAAAAAGAGGGTCACCGTACCGAGCAAGGCGGTGCGAACAAAAAGGTCGCCTCCGGTGCGCAGGTAGGCTCCGTAGCCCGAAGTATCTGTCAGGCTGCTTGCGCGGAAAAAGCGCAGTACGCGTCGGTAGCGAAAAAAGGCAATGCCCGAGAGTAATGCCAGACCGACATATTGGGCAGCGATCGTTCCGGCGGCAAGCCCTCCCACTCTCATATCAAGTCCCTGTACGAAGAAAATACTCAGGCCGATATTGACCATATTGGAAACGATGGCTACAACCATCGGAACGCGTGTGTCCTGCATCCCCACATACCAGCCGTTGAAGACATAGACGAGCAGGGCTGCGGGCGCTCCCCACAGAGCGATGCGGATATATTCGCGTGCCTCTCGTCCGATGGTCTCCTGACCCGAAGCCAGCAGATACCCGAAGCGTTCTATCAGAGGAGCTGCTATGAGAAGAAGCAGGGCTGCGACAACTGCCATCGCGATGCCGCGTGCCAGATAGCGTGTGATGGCTCGCACATCGCTACGCCCGAAAGCCTGTGCCGTGAATCCCGTAGTCCCCATACGGAGGAAGGCGAAGAGCCAAAAGACGAAATTGACCACCCCCGAAGCCACAGCCACTGCCCCGATAGAGTCGGCCGTGTCCATACGACCGGCCAGCCCTACATCCACGATGGAGAGGAGCGGTACGGTAATGTTGGAGATGATATTCGGAATAGCCAAGCGCAGGATGCGCCTGTCCATCTCACGCCCCCTACTCAGTCGCATGCGGATTGGGAGGAGTTGTCATGAGGTTCGGTCAGATAGGAAAACAGTCCGGCCGTGCACTCTTCCAGAATGTCCAGCACCAGCTCGAAGCCGGATGCTCCTCCATAGTACGGATCGGGGACATGGTCGTGAATACCGCTACTGCTGAAATCCGTCATCAGACGGATCTTGGCCGCAGCCTCTTCGGTCGGAGCCAGTTCTTGCAGCCGCTCTCGATTGGCAAAGTCCATGCCGATGATATAATCGAATCGTTCGAAATCCTCATACTCCACCGGACGGGAGAGCGAAGTGAGATCGTAGCCCCGACGAGCAGCGTGTGCACGCATTCGGGCATCGGCCTTTTCCCCTTGATGGTAATTGCTCAGTCCGGCCGAATCGATGTGGAAGCGATCGGCATGCCCCTGCTCTTCTACATACGAGCGAAAGACAGCCTCGGCAGACGGAGAGCGACAGATGTTGCCGAGACATACGAATAGGATTTTATGTGGCTTCATAAGCGGATTATCGAAGCAAAGGTAGTCGCTTGGTACGCAGTCGCAAGCTGTTGGTCACCACCGAAATAGAGCTGAAAGCCATGGCGGCCCCTGCAATGGCAGGGTTCAGGAGGAACCCGTTCACGGGGAAGAGCAGACCGGCGGCTATCGGGATGGCAATCAGATTGTAGCACATAGCCCAAAAGAGATTCTCTTTGACTGTACGTCTTGTGGCGCGCGACAGCTCGAAAGCAGCAGGCAGCAGGCGCAGATCGGAGCGCATCAGCGTGATTCCTGCCACTTCTATGGCTATATGGCTGCCATCACCCATGGCTACGCTGACGTCCGCCGTACTGAGTGCCTCGGAGTCGTTTATGCCGTCGCCCACCATCGCTACGTGGTGTCCCTTGTCCTTGAGCATTCGTATATAGTCGGCCTTGTCCGAGGGCATCATGCCGCCACGATAATCCTGCAAACCCAGCTTGCGAGCCAATGCTTCCGCTGCTTCGGGGCGGTCGCCCGTCAGCATAATGGTACGAATGCCATGTCGATGGAGCTGTGCGAGCACCTCTGCTGCCTGAGGTTGCAGTTCGTCGGTCACACAGAAACGTCCCAATAATCTTTCGGCACGTGAGAAATAGAGGGCGGCTGCATCCTCCGACAGAGCGGTTATATCCGTCGGTATCTGTGCGCCAAGCTCCTCGACAAAGGTCTGGTTGCCCACTCTGTAGATCTCTCCTTCGAAGGAAAATTCGATCCCACGACCGGGGAAATTCTGGACTTCCGACAGCTCCTCCGTCCTGCCGTCTTCGGCAAAGGCTCGGCAAATGGCAGCTGCGAGTGGATGCGTGCTAAGAATCTCGGCGGAGTAGAGCAGCCGGCGTACTTTCGGTACATCGGTATCCGATACAAACCAATCGATGCCGGTCACTTCCGGCTTGCCTATGGTGAGCGTGCCTGTCTTATCCAAGACCACGGCATCGATGGTAGCGAAACGCTCTAGTGCTTCGGCATTGCGTACGAGGATACCATTTCGTGCCGAGCGTCCGATCCCTACGACCAGAGCCGTAGGCGTAGCCAGACCGAGTGCGCACGGGCAGGCAATCACCAGCACCGATATGGCACAGAGGAGTCCGTAGACCGAAGCATCGGCTGCTCCCGTCAGTTGCCATATAATATAGGTAAGGATGGATAGCCCGATGACTATGGGTACGAATATGCCGGCGATCCGGTCAGCCAGACGTTGGATAGGCGCTTTGCTGGCCTGTGCCTCGCGGACTGTGCGGATGATGCGCCCGAGTACCGTGTCGCTGCCTACGTGAGTAGACTGTACGGTGAGGACACCGGAGCCGTTGATCGTGCCGGAGAAAACCATAGAGCCGACTTCCTTCTCTCGCGGTAAGGGCTCGCCACTGATCATGCTCTCTTGTACGGAGCTGCTGCCTTCGGTCACGATACCGTCCACGGGTATCTGCTCGCCCGGACGTACGCGAACGAAGTCGCCTGCGACGAGCGCAACAATGGGCATCACGGTCTCGCGTCCGTTGCGCACGACCAATGCCTCCGCCGGCTGTAGTCGCATCAGTTCACGAATGGCTTGCCCCGTACTTCGGCCGGCACGCTTTTCCATGAGTTTGCCCAGTAGGACAAATGCGATGATCATGGCCGAAGCATCGAAGTAGAGGTGGAGCTTCATCCCGGCCGGCCCTTCGCGGAAAAACAGCAGGACTATCAGGCTATAAAAAAAGGAGATAGTGGTGCTCAACGATACCAGCGTATCCATTGAGAATACGCCGTGGCGCAGCTGCTTGAGTGCCGATCGGTGGAAAGTCCTTCCTGCCCATGTGTATCCGGGCAAGGCTATGAGCATCATCAGGTAGGGCATCATCTGGAAATGCGGCATTAGCATCAGGAGCATCAGCAGGATGGCGGACGACCAGGCTATGATCGTATCGCACTTCATCCGTCTCAGTTCTGCTGCTTCCATGGCATCGCGCAGGCGAAGTTGCTCCGCCTCCGAATCCTCCACTATCAGGTCGAATCCTATGCTGCGGATCGCTTTGCGCAGATCCTCTGCCGAAGCCAACCTTTCGTCCACCGATACGGAGAGTATATTCTCGGCGAGTTGGACGTTCGCATCGCTAATGCCTTCTACCTTGGAGGCAGCCTGCTCTACGCTATGCGCACAGCCGGCACACCGCATTCCCACTACGGGAAAACGTTTTTGCTCCTTCATATCACGGACTATCGGTTATAAGGATTGGGCTTGTCAGAGCTTACACTCGAATCCGGCGAGGCGTACAGCCTTCATTATTGCCTCCGGTGAGGTTGTATCCGGAGCATAATCCACTGTAAGACTATGGGAATCCAGAGAAGCGAATGCCGTTTGTACGCCTTGTACACCGAGAGCCGCTTTTTCTACACTTGCAGCACAACCGCCACACATCATGCCTTCTACGGAAAAGGTCGTTGTTTTCATCTTGACGAGTAGTTTTTTCTTATGATCCTTTGTTTTTGACTTTGGCTTGTACATAGCTGATCTACGGCAAGCCCTCGTTCGGACTACTGTGAGGTGTGCATACCGGATTCCTGCATCGTCCCCGACTGTAGTCTCTGTCTACTATATATAAACGAAACAAAATCAGTAGTCGGATGGTTCGCCGGACTGCGGATAGTGGTCGAAATGAAAATGCGAAGTGGTGCGGAAAAAAACTTGTTTCATGTCCCTGAAAATGCCGAGCGTAAAATTTTTCGTTTTGGCGCGAGAAAAGAAAAAAAGTCGAACCAAAACGAAAAAAATCTCAGGTGCAAATTCTGGTTTTGCGGCGTGAGAATCGAAGGAGTTGCGGTTCCGAAATTGCTGTGGCAGGTTTCTGCCGTTTCGGACTCTCCTTTTTTATTTCCACAAGAGACGAAGGGGACGGAAGGCTTGTAATGGTGCCTTTTCTTTTTGTCTCCGAACAGCCAATATGTGCGGATGGCGATGTGCCTTGCAAGTATATGTATTTGAGTGGTTTGTGTGGGGGATCGAGGTATGTCGGGATCGGTGGCATCCCAAACAATAGGGATGAGGGGAGACGATATGAAGGGGCTTTTTCCCTATATGTCGTGATTGTGTATTTTTTTCCGTTATCTTTGTGCACGAAGGTCGGAACACCTCTTCACAAGGCGGAATACAGAGTCGGTTTCGCCTATTGGTTGAATGGATCTTAGAAGAAAAAGAAAGAATCAACTAAATAACTAAAACAGTAAAAAACTTATGTGGTTACTTAAATCCTCGATTGGCCGTAAAGTGGTGATGAGTGTCACCGGACTGGCGCTGATCCTGTTTTTGACGTTTCACATGTCCATGAACCTTGTGGCTCTCTTCTCGGCAGAGGCTTACAACATGATATGTGAGTTTCTCGGCGCCAACTGGTATGCTCTGGTCGCCTCCATCGGCTTGGCGGTACTGATGCTTCTGCACATCGTGTATGCCTTTATCCTCAATGCGCAGAACCTTCGTGCTCGAGGTCGCGATCGCTATGCTGTTACGGGTAGACCCAAAGGAGTGGAGTGGAGCTCGCAGAACATGCTGGTGCTCGGTATCATCGTCCTGTTGGGTATCGGACTGCACATGTTCAACTTTTGGGCTAAGATGCAGTTGGCGGAAATCTGCCATATGGATGTAGCCGGATTCGGTATTGATGGTTTCGACCATCCGGCCAAGGGAGCAGAGCTGATCCGCTACACATTCAACCAACCGATCTACGTGGTGCTCTATGCCGTATGGCTGGTTGCTTTGTGGTTCCACCTGACACATGGATTCTGGAGTGCACTGCAGACCTTGGGATGGAACAATACCATCTGGATGAATCGTGTCAAGTGCATCTCTAATGTGGTTTCTACCGTATTGGTAGGCGGTTTCGCTTTGGTCCTGATAGTATTTGCTTGTCAGGCATTCATCGGTTGATAGTACACCCTAATTCAAAGTATTCTCACTATGGCTACAATAAATTCCAAAATACCCGCCGGCCCGCTGAAAGACAAGTGGACCAACTATAAGGATCATCAGAAGCTGGTGAACCCGGCCAACAAACGTCGTCTGGATATTATCGTGGTCGGTACCGGCCTGGCCGGTGCTTCGGCTGCTGCTTCTTTCGGCGAGATGGGCTTCAATGTGCTTAACTTCTGCATACAGGATTCTCCTCGCCGTGCGCACTCCATCGCTGCACAGGGAGGTATCAATGCCGCCAAGAACTACCAGAACGACGGCGACTCCGTCTATCGACTCTTCTACGATACGATCAAAGGAGGTGACTATCGTGCTCGCGAGGCCAACGTATATCGTCTGGCCGAAGTGTCCAATGCCATTATAGACCAGTGTGTGGCTCAGGGTGTACCCTTTGCTCGCGAATACGGTGGCCTACTGGACAACCGTTCTTTCGGTGGAGCGCAGGTATCTCGTACTTTCTATGCTCGTGGTCAGACGGGACAGCAGTTGCTCCTCGGAGCCTATTCGGCTCTCTCCCGTCAGGTCGGTTTGGGTAAGGTGAAGCTTTATACTCGCTACGAGATGCTCGACGTGGTGCTTATCGACGGTCGTGCTCGCGGTATTCTGGCTCGCAATTTGGTGACGGGTAAGATCGAACGCTTTGCTGCACATGCCGTAGTAATTGCCACGGGCGGTTATGGCAATGCCTTCTTCCTTTCTACCAATGCAATGGCATCTAACGGCTCTGCCGCATGGCAGTGCTACAAGAAAGGTGCTTTCTTCGCCAATCCATGTATGGCTCAGATCCATCCCACTTGTATTCCCGTACACGGGGACTACCAGTCCAAGCTGACACTCATGTCCGAGTCGCTCCGTAATGACGGTCGTATCTGGGTGCCTAAAGACATAGAGGATGCCGGACGTCTTCAGCGCGGTGAGATCAAAGGAAAAGACATTCCCGAAGAGAAGCGCGACTACTATCTGGAGCGTCGCTATCCGGCCTTCGGCAACCTGGTGCCTCGTGATGTGGCCAGCCGTGCTGCCAAAGAACGCTGCGATGCCGGTTATGGTGTGAATAATACGGGCCTTGCCGTATTCCTCGACTTCGGTGATGCCATCAAACGTTTGGGACGCGACGTGGTGGAGCAGAAGTACGGCAACCTCTTCCAGATGTATGAGAAGATCGCAGATGAGAATCCGTACGAAACGCCGATGATGATCTATCCGGCTATTCACTATACGATGGGTGGTCTCTGGGTGGATTACGAGCTGATGACTACCATCCCGGGCCTGTTTGCCATCGGAGAAGCCAACTTCTCTGATCACGGAGCCAACCGTCTCGGTGCTTCTGCTCTCATGCAGGGTCTGGCTGACGGTTACTTCGTTATTCCTTATACGATGCAGAACTATTTGGCCGATCAGATTCAGGTGCCGCGCTTCAGCACGGATCGTCCCGAATTCGAAGCTGCCGAGAAAGAGTTGCAAGACCGCATAACCCATATCATGAATGTCAAAGGCAATAAGTCCGTGGACGACCTTCACAAGGAGCTGGGCCACATCATGTGGGACAATGTGGGAATGGGACGAGACAAAGCCGGTTTGGAAAAAGCCATTGTGAAGCTGGACGAGCTGAAGAAAGAGTTCTGGAGCAATGTCTATGTGCCGGGTGAAGCCAATGACCTTAACGTAGAGCTGGAGAAAGCCCTCCGATTGGCGGATTTCATCGAGATAGGTACGCTGATGGCGCACGATGCCATGGACCGCGAAGAAAGTTGTGGCGGTCATTTCCGTATCGAGCACCAGACAGAAGAGGGTGAAGCCAAACGTGACGATGAGAACTTCGCTTACGTTTCCTGTTGGGAATATCAGGGAGAAGACAAGGATCCGATCATGTACAAGGAAGAACTGGTATATGAAGAGACTGTCCGTGCACAACGTAACTACAAGAGCTAATTAGTCCACCGCTAAATACAGAATCAAAATGGATAAGAATATCAATATATCGGTTAAGGTTTGGCGTCAGAAGGGACCGAAGGAAAAAGGACACTTCGAGACGTATCAATTGCAAAACATTTCGCAAAGTGCCTCTTTCCTCGAAATGATGGATATCCTGAACGAGCAGTTGATCAAGGAGCATAAAGCTCCAGTGGTGTTCGACCACGACTGTCGCGAAGGTATTTGCGGTATGTGCTCACTCTACATCAACGGTCATCCCCACGGGCCGGACGATAGCATCACCACTTGTCAGCTGCACATGCGTCGTTTCGATGATGGTGATACGATCACGATAGAGCCTTGGCGCTCGGCCGGCTTCCCTGTGATCAGAGACCTCATGGTGGATCGCTCGGCTTATGACAAGATCATTCAGTCCGGCGGATTCGTTTCCGTCAATACGGGGGGTATCCCCGATGCCAACGCTATCCCCATTTCCAAGAAGAATGCGGATGAGGCCATGGATGCAGCGGCTTGTATCGGCTGTGGAGCTTGTGCGGCAGCATGCAAGAACGGTTCGGCTATGCTCTTCGTATCGGCCAAGGTGAGCCAGTTGGCTCTTCTTCCGCAGGGACGTATCGAGGCTGCACGCCGTGCCAAAGCTATGGTGGCCAAGATGGATGAACTCGGATTCGGGAACTGTACGAATACGCGTGCATGTGAAATGGAATGCCCGAAGAACGTATCGATCAGCCACATTGCTCGTCTGAACAGGGAGTACATCGTCGCTAAGAATCGTGACTGATCGCTCCTCCTGATTTTTTTTAAAGAGGTCGTGCAAGGGAACGAATCCCGAGCACGACCTTTCTGTTTTCGGAGCATGCCGTGATATGGGATTATATCAAGTGTATTTCCTCGTATTATATGGTCAATACTTAATCAGTCAATCAAGAATAATTTCTACATTTGCGAAAATGCTTTGCATTAAGATCTTCGGACAATGGTAGAAGAGTCAACACAATAAAAAAGTAGAGAGCAATGAATTTATCTCACATCGAACATCTCGGTATTGCGGTCAAAAGTATCGAAGAAGCCCTCCCATACTACGAAAATGTATTGGGACTCAAGTGTTACAGCATTGAGGAAGTACCCGACCAAAAGGTGCGTACCGCATTTATGATGGTAGGGCAGACCAAGCTGGAATTGTTGGAGCCGACCTCTGACGAAAGCCCTATTGCCAAATTCATAGAAAAGCGTGGAGAAGGTATCCATCACATTGCTTTTTGTGTGGAAGATGCCAACGAAGCATTGACCGATGCCGCCTCTAAAGGCATTAAGCTGATCGACGAAAAAGCTCGCAAAGGAGCAGAGGGCTTGAATATCGGTTTCTTGCACCCGAAGAGTACTATGGGTGTGCTGACCGAGGTATGTGATCATAAATAATAGTAACGACCCTACGGGCGACCGGACAGTGCCGACTGCTTTCCGGCGAGTATGCCTGTATGTCATGAAATAGCAAACCTAACTATTTAGAAAAGAATATGAGTTTTCAACTGGAAAGAGTAAAAGAGCTGATCCAATTGCGTGAAAAAGCTCGCCTTGGTGGTGGAGAAAAGAGAATTGAGGCCCAGCACCAAAAAGGTAAATACACCGCTCGTGAACGTATAGCAATGCTGTTGGACGAGGGTAGCTTCGAGGAATTGGATATGTTCGTCAAGCACCGTTGTACCAACTTCGGAATAGACAAGACGCAATTCCTCGGCGATGGTGTTGTGGTCGGTAGTGGTACGATCGACGGCCGTTTGGTATATGTTTTCGCACAAGACTTCACCGTATTCGGTGGTGCTCTCTCGGAAATGCTTGCTTCCAAGATCTGTAAGGTGATGGAGCTGGCTATGCGTATGGGTGCTCCTGTGATCGGTCTGAACGATTCGGGCGGTGCACGTATTCAGGAAGGTGTGAATGCTCTTAAAGGATACGGCGAGATTTTCGAAAACAATATCCTTGCTTCCGGTGTGATTCCTCAGATTTCCGCCATTTTCGGCCCATGTGCCGGCGGTGCCGTGTATTCTCCGGCTCTGACAGACTTTACCATCATGTCGCGTGGTACGAGCTATATGTTCCTCACAGGCCCGAAGGTTGTAAAGACCGTAACGGGTGAGGATGTAACGCAGGAGCAGCTCGGAGGGGCAGACGTGCATGCCTCCAAGAGCGGTGTGGCTCATTTTGCAGTTAATAGTGAAGAAGACGGTATCCGTCTGATCCGCCACCTCTTGAGCTTCTTGCCCCAGAACAATCTGGAAGAGGCTCCCTATGTGGAGTGCGATGACCCCATCGATCGTCTGGAAGACTCATTGAACGAAATTATCCCCGACGAGGCTAACCGTCCTTACGATATGTACGAAGTGATCGGATCTATCGTAGACCATGGCGAATTCCTCGAAGTACATCGTGATTATGCCAGGAATATCATCGTTGGTTTTGCTCGCTTCAATGGCCAGAGCGTAGGTATCGTAGCCAACCAACCACAGGTGATGGCCGGCTGTCTCGACTCCAATGCATCGCGTAAGGCAGCTCGTTTCGTCCGCTTCTGCGATGCTTTCAATATTCCTTTGGTTACTCTGGTGGATGTGCCGGGATTCCTGCCGGGTACAGGCCAGGAGTACAATGGTGTGATTACGCACGGAGCCAAGTTGCTCTATGCTTACGGTGAGGCTACTGTGCCTAAGGTAACGGTTACGTTGCGCAAGGCATACGGCGGTGCTTACATCGTGATGAGCTCTAAGCACTTGCGCAGTGACATCAACTATGCATGGCCCTCTGCTGAGATTGCAGTGATGGGTCCGAGCGGAGCTGTAGAAGTAATTTTTGCCAAAGAGGTGGCAGCAGCCGAGAATCCTCAGCAAGCAGCATTGGAAAAGGAAGAAGAATATCGTCAGGCTTTTGCCAATCCGTACAATGCAGCCTCTTACGGCTACATGGATGATGTGATCGAGCCTCGCAATACTCGTTTCCGCATTATTCGTGCTCTTGAACAGCTTCGTACGAAAAAGCAAACTATTCCGGCTAAGAAACACGACAATGTGCCTCTTTAATAAGAGGAGTTTAGTGCATCGACCATGAATATTAGCAGGTTTAGCCATATCCTTCTGACTTTGTTTGTCATAGCCTCCGGACAGCTCTTTGCCCAGCAGGCAGCACAGCTTCGCTTGAATGAAGTGATGACCCTGAATGTGCACAACTATCAGGACAGCTATGGCAATCATAAGCCGTGGATTGAAATATACAATTCTTCAGCCGCTACGGTGGATATCAAAGGTTGTTATTTGACCGATGATCTATCCAAGTTGAAGAAGTATATGATTCCCAAAGGAGATGTTATGACTGCGATAAAACCGCATCAGCATCTACTCTTTTGGGCAGATAATGATCCGTACAAAGGAACTTTCCACCTGAACTTCACCCTCGACCCCGAAGCTTCCACCATCATTGCCTTGGTGGATGCAGACGGACGAACGATCATCGATAGCATCCGTATTCCTGCCGGTATCCCGGCTGACTGTAGTTACGGGCGTTTGATCGATGGGGTAGGAGAGATAGGGGATGCTTCTGCTTGGGATATATTGCCAAAGGTTACACCAAGCACCAACAACATAATTCTCGATTCGAATGCCAAACTGGATCGATTGAAGGAATCCGATCCTTTAGGCGGTATTATGACACTGACAGCTATGATGGTTGTCTTCTTCGGTCTGTTGGTGCTCTCCTTTGTCTTTTGGCTCATCGGCTCTCTCTCGATTCGGATATCCAATCGTAGAGCTATCGAGGCCGGTGCAGGTCTGCGCATGCGTTCAGCCACCCGCGCCGGTATAAGCGGCGAGGTTACTGCTGCTATCTGTATGGCTTTGAGCGAATCGCAGAATGACGTTCATGATATTGAGAATACCATATTGACTATCCGACGGGTGGAGCGCAAGTATTCACCATGGAGTTCTAAGATATATGGACTGAGATCTCCTATCGAAAGGCATATGTTCACAAGTAAACATGATAGACAATGAAAGAAAAAGATAAGAAAGCTGCTCCCACTAAAAAAGCAAAAGCTACGACCCCCAAGACCGGAAAGGCGAAGAAAGGAGCTATGACGGACGACATCTATGCTGCTATCTCGGTGGCTCTCTATCAAGAGACCTATGAAGCTCATGATGCTGAACCTATGAGGCTCACGATCAAGCGTCATCGTCATTCTGCTTGGAGCTTGAAGACGCTTATGCTTCGTCAGCTTCCTAAATAATCTCATTCAATCACGACATTAAAAACATGACAAAACAATGAAAGAGTATAAATATAAAATCAACGGTAACGAATACAATGTTGTTATCAACAGCATCGAAGATGGATTGGCAGACATCGAAGTTAACGGTACTCCCTATAAGGTGGAAATACTTGCCGAGAAGAAAAAAGCATCGAAGCCTGCAATCAAACATCCGACCGTCACGGCTGCACCTGTAGCAGCTGCACCCGTTGCTCCTGCGGCTTCAGCCGGAGGACAAGGTACAGGCGTCAAGTCTCCGCTTCCCGGTGTCATCCTTGACGTTTGCGTTAAGGTCGGAGACGAAGTCAAGGTCGGCCAGAAGGTTGCTGTTCTCGAAGCCATGAAGATGGAAAATAATATCAATGCGGATCGAGACGGTAAAATCGTTGCCGTGAAGGTCAACAAAGGCGATTCCATCCTCGAGGGTTCTGATATCGTTATAATCGGCTAATGATATGACCGGATTCGGGAGCTTCTTAGCAAACAATATCGAGGTATTCCTCTCTTACACAGGCTTCGCCAATGCCACACTCGGCCACTTGGTGATGATTCTGGTCGGATTGCTATTCATTTTTCTGGCCATACGGTATGAGTTTGAGCCTATGTTGCTCATTCCGATCGGATTTGGAATCCTCATTGGTAATATCCCCTTCAAAGATGCCGGTCTGCAGATCGGTATTTACGAAGAAGGATCGGTGCTGAATATCCTCTATCAAGGGGTAACTAAAGGATGGTATCCGCCACTCATATTTTTGGGTATCGGTGCGATGACCGATTTCTCTGCTCTTATCGCTAATCCGAAGCTGATGTTGATCGGTGCGGCGGCGCAGTTCGGTATCTTCGGTGCCTACATATTGGCTTTGTATCTTGGGTTCGAACCCAATCAGGCCGGTGCTATCGGTATTATCGGAGGAGCAGATGGGCCTACGGCTATCTTCCTCTCGTCCAAGTTGGCTCCGAACTTGCTGGGTGCCATTGCAGTCTCTGCATACTCCTATATGGCCTTGGTGCCGATCATCCAACCTCCTATTATGCGTCTTCTGACCACGAAGAAGGAGCGTATGATTCGGATGAAACCACCGCGAGCCGTATCTACTACGGAGAAGCAGATATTCCCGATCGTGGGGCTGCTGCTTACTACTTTTCTTGTGCCTTCAGGTTTGCCCTTGCTGGGAATGTTATTCTTCGGTAATCTTTTGAAAGAGAGCGGTGTTACTCGGCGTTTGGCTGAGACGGCACGTGGCCCGTTGATCGATGTCATTACCATTCTTTTGGGCGTTACAGTGGGAGCTTCTACCCAGGCGACTCAGTTCCTGACATGGAACTCGATCAAGATTTTCATTTTGGGTGCTTTCTCTTTCATCATTGCTACGATGGCCGGTGTTTTGTTCGTGAAGATTCTCAACCTCTTCTTGCGACACAAGCTCAATCCATTGATCGGCAATGCAGGGGTTTCTGCTGTACCCGACTCTGCACGTATTTCACAGATCGAAGGCCTAAAGGTCGATCCGACAAACTACCTGCTGATGCACGCTATGGGGCCTAATGTGGCCGGTGTGATCGGCTCGGCGGTTGCTGCCGGTATCTTACTCGGATTCCTCGCCTAAGAAAGTTTCCATAATCTCAATATGTGCCGTCCATTGAACAGCCTTTTCTGTTGTTCGGTGGGCGGTTTTTTCTTTTGCATCCGGCAAGGAGCAGTTGCGCTAATAATACGACAGCTATTTTTCCAATCCTTGCTCGAAGAGGGCATCGACAGAAGGGAAAAAACGCCTCAGCCTGCACCGGTGCAGGCCGAAGAGAGAAGAATCTTAGTGGTAAAAGCAACCAAGAAAATCGGCATTGTGACCGAAAATAAGTGCCAAAAAAGTTTTCAACAGCGAAGACGAGTTTAGAATCATTCCAAATAAGCCGGCTCTAAGAAGTCTGATTTTGATGTAAAAGAGATCGTCATATGCCCTTTTTCAGATCGAAATACCTTTCCCTTCATGTCGAATAACGATCTATATACGCCAGTTCGATCTAAGCGAACATACCATAAAAATAACAAGTGGCTGTAAATCATACTCTTTTGTGATTCTCCGGCTGCATAATGATCGGGAAGAAGG